>WBZP01002269.1_pt1 | contig 22294 bp, 16 predicted proteins | sample 5204301 | NCBI WGS metagenome assembly WBZP01 (sample SAMN12412401, study PRJNA552823) | activated sludge metagenome | isolation source: activated sludge from nitrification reactor of wastewater treatment plant... | place: USA: Pennsylvania | collected 2017
CAACCGCCGGATGCGGAAGACCGCATGTCCGGTGGTGTGGGAGGGGTGACGGGCGCAATCCCGTCACCTCGACCCGATCGCCAATTGGTATTTTCTTTCACGGAATCAGCCTCACACCGGCGCCACCAGCCTCACAGTCTGCTGGGCGATGGAGAGTTCTTCGTTGGTGGGCACCACCAGCACCCTGACCCGCGCGGTGGCGGTCTGAAGTTCCCGCATCCCCTCACCCGGGGAGGCATTGCGCCCCGGGTCCAGCTCGATGCCCAGAATACCGAGCTCGGCGCAGACCCGGCGGCGGATCTCCGGGCTGTGCTCGCCGATGCCGGCGGTGAAGATCAGGGCATCCAGCCGCCCGAGCACCGCGGTATAAGCGCCGATGTATTTGCGGATTCGATAACAGAAGATGCTCACCGCCAATTCCGCCTCTTCATTCCCGCCCTGTGCCCGGCCCAGGATCTCGCGCATGTCGTTGGCCCCACAGAGACCCTTGAGCCCGCTCAGGGTGTTGAGTTGCACCTCGATCTCATGGGGGCCCATCGCCGTGCGCTGTTGCATATAGAAGATGATCGCCGGGTCGATGTCGCCGCAACGGGTTCCCATTACCAGACCTTCGAGCGGGGTGAGCCCCATGGAGGTGTCGACACAGCGCCCCCGAGCTATGGCCGCGGCGCTGACGCCGTTGCCCAGATGCAGACTGATGAGGTTGAGTTCGTCCAGCGGGCGCCGCAGATAGTCCGCCGCTCGCTGGGCGACGAAGGCATGGGAGGTGCCGTGAAAGCCGTAGCGTCGAACCCCGTAGTCGCCGTACCAATGGCTCGGGAGGGCGTAACGATAGGCGTGAGGGGGCATGGATTGATGAAAGGCGGTGTCGAACACCGCCACCTGGGGCACCTGGGGAAAGGCTTCCAGACAGACCTGGATGCCGGTCAGATTGGCCGGATTGTGCAGCGGCGCCAGGGGGATCAGGGCGCGGATCCGTTCCACCACCTCGACGTCGATCAGGGTGGGCGCGCTGAAGTCCTCGCCCCCGTGTACCACCCGATGCCCGATGGCCTCCACCCCCGGCCCTGGCGCAAGCAGGCCGGTCTCGGCCAAGGCGGTCAGGATCTGGCCGAAGGCCTCGCGGTGATCGGCGGCGATAATCGCTCGATCGATATGTTCGCGGTTGCCCGCCCTCCCCGGCCAATCCTGTTTGAGACGAGCGCCGCGCTCACCGATGCGTTCGCACAGACCGATGGTCAGGGCATGGGGAGAAGGCATGGCAAACAACTGGTATTTGATGGACGAACTGCCGCAATTGATCACCAGGATCTTCATAGGAGGGTATCCATCTGGGCCTGGATGGCGGTGATGGCGACGGTGTTGACGATGTCTTCCAGGGTGCAGCCACGGCTGAGATCGTTCACCGGCTGGCGCAGCCCTTGCAGCACGGGGCCGATGGCCAGCACCTTGGCCGAGCGTTGCACGGCCTTGTAGGTGTTGTTGCCGGTGTTGAGGTCGGGAAAGATCAGCACCGTGGCCCGACCGGCGACCCGGCTGCCCGGGAGTTTGGTCTTGGCCACCCCGGCGTCCACCGCGGCGTCGTACTGGATCGGCCCCTCGATCAGGAGTTCGGGGCGGCGCTCGCGGACGATCTCGGTCGCCTTGCGCACCTTGTCCACATCCTCACCCTTGCCCGAATCCCCGGTGGAATAGGAAAGCATCGCCACCCGTGGCTCGATGCCAAAGGCCGCCGCGGTGTTCGCCGAGCTGATGGCGATCTCGGCCAGTTGGACGGCGCTCGGGTTGGTGTTGATGGCGCAATCGCCATAGAGCAGCACCCGATCCGGCAGGCACATGAAAAAAACGCTGGAGACCAGTGCCGCCCCCGGATGGGTCTTGATGATCTCGAAGGCCGGGCGGATGGTGTGCTGGGTGGTGTGCACCGAACCGGACACCATGCCGTCGGCCTCGCCATGGTGCACCATCAGGGTGCCGAAATAGCTCACATCGGCCATGAGATCGAAGGCGGTCTGTTCGGTGACACCCTTCTTATGGCGGCGCAGCATGAAGTAGGTGGCGGCGAAACGCTCCCGCCACGGGGATGTAGCGGGGTCGAGGATCTCCACATCCCCCAGCCGCAGCCCCAGGGTGCGGATGCGATCCCGTACCTCGTCGAGGTTGCCGAGCAGGCAGATCTGCGCCAGATCCCGCAGGCGGATGATCTCGGCGGCGCGCAGGATGCGCTCCTCGGTCCCTTCCGGCAGCACGATACGGCGCGACGAACGCCTGGCCCGCTCGATCAGATCCAGCTCAAACATCAAGGGCGTCATCCGCGGCGGGCGGCTGTCGGACAGTCGGCGCACCACGGCGCCGAGGTCGATGTGGCGTTCCACCAGGCCCAGGGCGGCGGCAGCCTTGCGCTTGTTGTCGATGGTGAGCGCGGGTTCGATGCGGCTGACCTGGAGCGCGGTGGTAAAGGTGTCATCGGGCACCCCGAGCACGGCCAGGGGTGGCTTGCCCAGGCCGTCGATCAGGCGGCGGATCGGCGAGGGCGGGTCCAGATTTCCGGTCAAGAGCAGCCCGGCGATCTGGGGATAGGCGCGGGAGGCCAGGGCCTGGAAGCTGCCGAGAAGGATATCGGCGCGATCGCCCGGGGTGATCACCAGATCGTTGGCCTCGATGTGATCCAGATAGTTCGGCAACTGCATGGCCGCCACCTTGTACCCCAGCACATCCCGGTCCAGGCTGTCCTCGTCACCCCAGTAGAGGCGGGCACCCAGCGAGCGCAACACATCGCCCATGGTGGGATGGTCGAGGATGGGCTCTTCCGGCACCAGGTAGAGGGGCGATCCCGCCCGAGGTCCGGGCAACAAGCGACGAACGGCCTCCAATTCGGTCGCCGGGATGCGGTTGATGACCGTGGCGAAGACATCGCAGCCACGGTTTTCCAGCAATTCGAGAAAGGCCGCGGTGGCGGCGATGATCTCCTCGGGCGAGCGCCCCCGGCCCCGTACCACCGGCAGGATGGCGCAGCCGAGATTGTTGGCCAGATCGGTATTCAGCTCGAATTCCAGCGCCGAGGTCGGGCTGGTGAAATCCGTGCCGACGCAGAGCACCCGGTCGCAAAGGCGCTGCAAGCGCTTGAAACTTTCCAGGATGCGTTTCAGCAATTCGGCATAACGGTCTTCCTGGATGAGCTGCCGGGCCTCCTCCTGACTACAGCCGAAGCAGAGCTGGGGCGCCGGTTCCAGGCCGTACCTCTGGGTCAGCAGGTTGACCAGGGGATCGGTCTCGGGATGCTCCTGGAAACAGGGGCGGAACACCCCCCAACGCCCGCCCTGACTGAGGAGGATCTCCATCAGGGCGAGGGCGATCACCGATTTGCCGCTGCCGTATTCGGCTCCGGAGACATAAAGATTGATGGACATGACAGAACCCGATGGACCAGAGGTGCAGACCGAACGGGATCACCGATCTCCCGACGCCGCCGGATTGCGGCAGTGCCGCAAATTATGCCATCAGTTGGACCGGGGCGGGTCGGCCCGATCGGGACCACCCTGAAGTCGAGGTCGGTTGGTATCGAGGCGCCAAGCGCCGCGACCCAGCTTTTTGGTGGGGGCCAGAGCGCTGGGATTCGCTTCGCTCATCGCCAGCCTACGAGGACCGGGCCTCGGCTGAAAACGGCGATTTCTGTTCTTTTCTAGAGAACAATTCCCTATTAATATCGGGATATTGTTCTCATTAGAAGAACGAAAAAGGCCCGCTCGGGGCCAATGCCCGGAAGCCGGATCATCCGGCAGACTGAGCCGGGTAGGCGCCTGCCGTGCCCGACATCGCCACACCTCATGGCTGGACAAGGGCCATCGGCCCTATCCGTAACACTTTGCCTTTGCCCGCTGATGTGGCTTTGTACTGCGGACCCTTGCCACCTATCAGTTTGTTTCCCCCCTTGATAAAGGGGGGATTGAGGGGGGATTGAGGGGGGTTCACAGCGGCGAAGCCCCTGGCGAAGCCATCCTTGCCGCTGGGCTTCAGGCCAGAAAATCCCCCTTCTCCATCCTTTTCCAACGGGGAAGAGGCCGAGGAAACCTTTCTCGCCAAAACTGATAGGTGGTGAGGGATTTCGGCTTGGTGTCAGGGCCTTCCCGGATTCCGCCAGGCTTCATCCGGGCTACGGGCTATAGCCCAGAACGGAAGCCCGAAGCCGAAACCCGATGACTCGGGGTCGGCCCATCAGAGACCAAAGTTTTCATCGATCAGAGAAGAGAAGAATGGGGACACCACCAGCCGAAAACCGAAGGCGCCAATGCGTCCGCCGGGGTAGCCGCGATCGCGGCAGACGCAGCGTGCGTACCTCGCACCGAGGCTGAACGCGCCGCCCCGCAGCACCCGGCTGGCGTCGTCTGGCGCATTCAGGTCTTCCCGCGCTTGTCGCTTAGGACCTTCTGGCGGATAGGGATAGTGGCTCCACAGACTGCGGGTCCATTCCCAGACGTTGCCGCTCATTTCCTCGCAGCCACGAGGGCTGGCGCCGCCCGGAAAACAGCCCGCCGCGCTGGTCGTATTGAGACCGGTCTCGTCATAGTTGGCGTTCTGTGGGTCGGGTCGGTCGCCCCAGGGATAGATCCGGCCCTCGTCACCACGGGCGGCTTGTTCCCATTCCGCCTCCGAAGGCAGCCCGACGCCCAGGGAACCCTCGGCCAGCCCCCGCCAGAACCGGCATGTAGATTCGGATAGAGGGTTTGTCGTGGCCAGCCGTTCTGGCGCGAGTTTGCGCAACCGCACGTTCAGCCAACGGCAGTATGCCAAAGCATCGTGCCAGCTCACGCCCACGACGGGATGGTTCGCGACACCTTGCAAAGAATAAGACTCATGCGACTGATTTCCGCTGGCTTCGACAAAGGCGGCGAACTGCGCCACCGTCACCGGCCAGCGCGCCAGGTAGTATGTGGGCAGGATTGCTTCTCGCTGCGGCCATTCGTCGGAGTAGGCCTGCTTGTCCCGCTGTTTGTCGGTACCCATCCGGAAACAACCGGCGGGGATCTCGATGAAGCCAAACAGGGGTCCGGCGGGCAGATACCAGTGTTCGGCATCGAAGCGCGGGTCGCCCAAGCGCGCCAGGATGTCGCCCGCGCGGGCACGCAGGATTGGCTTGGATGTAGCCGATGCCTCCGGATCCCCCAACAACTCCGCGATGCGCCGGGCGCAATCCGCCCGGACCGGCTCGCCGCTGTCGCGCCATTCCAGTGCCGCCGTAGCCGCCAACTCGGCGGCGGCGAATTGCACGTTCGCTTGGTTACCCGCCCGGGCCAGTGCGCTGAGAAATTCCCGCGTCGACTTGGTGGCATTGATGGCCATGTAGCCGACCAACAGCAATATGGGTTCGCGCCACCAGGGATCGTCCAGCCGGTTGTTTAGAGCGGTGAGAATGGCCTCACGGCCTTCTCCGCCGATCACCTCCCGCAGGTAGCGCGCCACCAGAAATTCCTGGAGCGCCAGATGAATGAAGCGGTACGCGCCATCGCGCTCTTCCAGCACGCTGCCACGCTGGCGGGCCTGGCCGAGAAAGTCGTCGAGGCGCGGTATGAATTCGGCCTCCTCGCGCAACGCCTTCCTCAGCGCCGGCTCTTCGATCTCGCGGCCCTGATCCCGCCCCTGCTGGTGCATGTGGAAGGCGAGCTGCTGCGCCATGTCACGATACAGCTTCCAATTTGCCGCGAGGTCGTTGCTGACGCTCACATCGAGACCGTAGTCCACCTGCAGCAGCGCGTTGATGGCCTTGTCGAACAGCTCGGCGCGTTCCTCGGGCAGCTTGCGGTTGTTGAAGTGTACGATCAACAACAGCCGCACCAGGAGCGGGCTGTCCACCAGCGCCTCGGCCTGTTCGCCCAAGCGCGTGCGGCGTTCTGCTTCCAGCCGCCGAATGCCGCCCAGCAAGTCATCCGTGCGCTCGGTGCGCAAGGCTGTGTCCTGTGGGTAAATGCAGGTATAGGCTTGGCGCACCATGGGTGCGATGTGCTGCTCGAGGTCGAGCGGCTGCACGGCGATCTCGCGGAAATTCGCGCCCAGCGCCGTGCGCCCGCTACGATAGGCGATGGTGCGGCAGGTGACCAGGACACGCAGGGCCTCGCGCCCGCCCACCAAGTCTTCCACCGACTGACGTACCTCGGCGCGCTCGTTCTCGTTCGCCACTTCGTCCAGTCCGTCCAGCAGCAGGAGCACGTCCCGGCCGTCCTGGAACAGCTTGACGAAAAAGTCGGCGGGGAGATCGAAGTCGGCCTGCTTGCTGATCAGGTGATAGGAGATGAAATAAGCCAGGGTCCGTTCGTGCGCCGGTGCGTTGCCCGCCAGGCTGCGGCGGTAACGCGCAAAGGAAGCCAGAGGCACAAAAAGGGGCAGCGGCAGTTCGTTTGGTTTGCATTCCTGGGGCGGGAGCGGATTACCTTGCTCGTCGTGTTTGCGCGGCTTCATCAAAGGGCCGAGACGCGAGCGCGCCGGTTCGGGTTGGCCGCTCAGTAGTGAAGATGCGAGCGCCCAGGCCATGTGCATGAGCACCGTCGTTTTGCCGGAACCTGGTCCGCCGATGATGACCAGGCGATTCCCCGACCCCAGCACCTGGTTCAAGGCGATATCCGCGCCACCCCACATCCATTTGGCGCGCAACGGCACATAGGCCGTCTCCAGCGGCAGCAACACCACCGGCGCTCCGCCCGCCCGCTCGATGCCGCGCAGCTCGATGTTCTCCGTGCGCGCTTGCAGCCAGCGCAGATAGCCGGTGACCTGTTGGGCGATCTGTTCTTGGCTCAGGCGTTGGTCGCTGGCGGCGTAGTAATGGTTGACGATCTGCCAACCGGTGTTGGCCGTGTCGATATTGCCGCCAGCGACTACACCACGTTCGCCGGCAGCCTGGACATTGTTGCCTTGGGCAATAGCGCCCGAACCCTGAACCTCGGCGTTAGCGATTTCCTGGGGTTCTGTCCGCGCTGCCCCAGGGGTTTGCGTCCTCTGGCCGAGCGCGGCGGCCATCTGATCAGCGTCTCGATGGATTCGCTTCACCGATCCGCACTCCGCCTTGCACATTCCCTCCTACGGCGACCCCGCCCTGGCCGGCGGCGACCGCGCCCGGACCTTGGGCTATCGCGCCATTGCCGATGAGGGTCGCCTGATACTCCTGGGGATGGCCGGCCGCTTCCAGCACCTGCGCCAACCCGGCGAGCAGATCTGTATCGGCCGCCAGCAGCTTTTTGAGTTGTACCCGTAGCGCGGCTTGGGCGTCCGCATCCTCGGGAGCGGCGACCACATCCCGAACCGCCGCCGCTGCCGTCGGATTGGCCTCGACCACCGGACGGAGCTTGTGCCACAGCGCCACGGCGGTCTCCCATAGGCCGGCGCCCAACTTTTGTCCGATGACCTCGGCGCCTTTTTCAGCGGCCTTGACCAGAAAGGGTAACGCCGGAGCGAGGGCGGCCGTGACTTTCGCCGCCAGGGTTGGAATGTCCATCTGCATATCCTCATCTTTGCTGCTGATTGGGTTGCGAAAAACCGCTAGGAGTATAGAACGGGCGACTCACCCGAACCGATGCAACCCGGATTTACCTGGGATTCTGTTGCGACGCCCGGCCTGAGTCGGGAAGTTTCAAGCAGCTTCTTAGCCACGAGTCCGCATCCCTGGACTCGCGGACCACGGGTCCAGATCAGGCTGAGGGCCGCCATGCCAGATGGCGCCGCGAAGGGTTCACACACCCAGAGATCGGCCACGGCCGCCAATCGTCCCTCGATAAACACCAGGGGGATCAACCCCCGCTCCCAGGGTGGCACCCCGAGTTCCTGCCACCAATGCTTGAGGGTCTTGGTGTGGGTCTTGCCCTGGGGACGACAGCTTTCGCCACCGGCCCGGAAACGCACCTCCACCCGGCCCGAACGCCAGATGGCCGGATCGATGCCGGACAGCCCGCCGGTCTCCCATCCGAGCACACCCAGACCCCGGGGCAACTCACAGGCGTTCCCGTCCGGCCAGGGTAGGCTGAGACCGGCTGGGATCCCGGGCAGGGGTTCCAGGGCATAGAGACCGCCGCGAAAACGCCTTACCTCCCCTCCCGGCCAGACCAGTTTCGGTTGCCGATCCGGGGCCGCGCCGAGCACGGTGACCAGGATCTGTTCCAGACGTTCGCTGTTTGGAACCGGCAACCCAAGCCCACGTAACCAATATCTGAGTAGCGAGCGGCCGCGATGGGGCGCCAACGCGGCCAGGCGGGCACAATCCAGCACCCGGGGATCGGCCCTGACCACCTGTTGCCGGTCCTGTTCCGCCATCTCATCCAGGATAAGCTGAGCCTCGGCGCAATGGCGGGCGCTACGACTCAGGGTCGAGGCCAAGCCGGGCCAGCGTTGTCGCAGTAAGGGGATGACCTGATGGCGGAGAAAATTCCGATCCAGAGTCAGATCCTGATTGCTGCCGTCCTCGATCCAGCCCAGGCCCTGTTCCCGGGCGTAGGCCTCGATATGGCGACGCCCAAACCCCAGGAGGGGACGGCCGAGATAGCCACCGGCGAAAGGGGCCAGTTCCGGCATCGCCGCCAGCCCCCGGGGTCCACTCCCCCGCAGCAGTTGCAACAATACCGTCTCCGCCTGGTCATCCTGATGCTGGGCGGTCAGCAGCAACTCGCCCGGTCTGAGCGCCTGACCCAGGGCCAGGTATCTGGCCTCCCTGGCCTCCGCCTCGAGGCTGGCGCCCGGCGTTCGGACAAGGGCGAGTTCCAGTACCTCGATCGGCACCCCAAGCGCACGGCAAAGGTCGACGCAGTGGGTGGCCCAGAGCTTCGCTTGCGGTTGTAACCCATGATTGCAGTGCAGTACCCGCAAACCAGCTCCCAGCTCGCCGCCGAGTCTGGCGAGGAGATGCAAGAGGACATGGGAATCGACTCCGCCGCTCAGGGCCAGACAGGCCCCACGGGAGCAGGGAAAAGGACGCAGGATCTGGAGTAATCGCGCCGGCGACAGCTCCATCTGGGAAGAACGCGGGGAATCAGGCGCCGCTGTATTGACCGTAGCTCATGAGCCGCTGATAGCGGTTTTCCAGCAACTGATCCATGGAAAGCTGCTCCAGCCGGGTCAGATGATCCAACAGCGTCTGCTTCATGCGCTTGGACATGGCCTCTAGGTCCCGATGGGCGCCGCCAAGGGGCTCGGGAATGATTTCATCGATCAAGCCTTGTTCCTTGAGCCGATCCGAGGTGATCCCCATGGCCTCGGCGGCCAAAGGCGCCTTGTCGGCACTCTTCCAGAGGATGGAGGCGCAGCCTTCGGGCGAGATCACCGAATAGGTGCTGTACTGGAGCATCAAGAGGCGGTCACCGACCCCCACCGCGAGCGCCCCGCCCGAGCCACCCTCACCGATGACGGTGCAGATGATGGGGGAGCGCAGACCCGCCATCTCCAGCAGGTTGCGGGCGATGGCCTCGCTTTGCCCGCGTTCTTCCGCATCCACTCCTGGATAGGCCCCCGGGGTGTCGATAAAAGTCAGAATGGGCAGACGAAATCGCTCCGCCATCTTCATCAGCCGCAACGCCCGCCGATAGCCTTCCGGGCGAGGCATGCCGAAGTTGCGGAACAGCTTTTCCTTGGTATCCCGCCCTTTTTGATGACCCACCAGCATCACCGGACGCCCATCGAGACGGGCGACCCCACCCACGATGGCGTGATCATCGGCGAAGGCGCGGTCACCGTGGAGTTCCTGGAAGTCGGTAAACAAGCGCTGGACGTAATCCAGCAGATAGGGTCGCAGGGGATGCCGGGCCAGTTGGGAGATCTGCCAGGGGGTGAGCGAGGAAAATACCGACTCGGTGAGGGATTTGCTTTTGGCCTGAAGGCGGGTGATCTCTTCCTGGATATTGATCTCCGCGTCGTCGCCGACCAGGCGCAACTCTTCGATCTTGGCTTCAAGCTCCGCGATGGGGCGTTCGAATTCGAGAAAATTCAGGTCCATAGGATGACTATAACGAAAACCTGTGCATGAGGACAATGAAGGCGATTTCTGTCAAACAATAGACCAGCCCACCCGAGAGAGAGCCAATCCCCCTAGCCGTCTGTAAGCCGACCATAGATGGCCAAGCATCGCCGCAGCCGTGACTCCAGGCCGGTGGGAACCTGATGCCAATCGAAACGCCACTGCCAGTTGCCCTCGGTGGTACCCGGGAGATTCATGCGGTGCTGAGAATCGAGCCCGAGGATATCCTGCATAGGCAGTATCGCCAGCGCACTCCGTGTCCCCAGGGCCATGCGGATCAATGGCCAGGGCATGGGCTCGGTCGGATATCCCAGGTACTCGTCGACAAAACCCCGGGTGTGGGGATCCAGACTCCGATACCAACCGAGACTGGTGTCATTGTCATGGGTACCTGTATACACCAGGCTGTTGCTCGAATGATTAAAGGGCAGGTAGGGATTATCCGGAGTGCCGCTGAAGGCGAACTGCAACACCTTCATACCAGGCAAACGATAACGGCGGCGCAGGGCCTCCACCTCGGGGGTGATGATGCCCAGATCCTCCGCGATCAGCGGCAGGGGATCGAATTCCTCATGCAGGCGGGCGAAAAGGGCATCGCCCGGGGCCTTGACCCAGTGACCATTTTTAGCGTGCTGATCGGCGGCAGGGATCGACCAATAGGCCTCGAAGCCGCGGAAATGGTCGATCCGCACCAGGTCGAAGAGTTTTAACTGGGTATGCAGGCGATCCAGCCAGAGGGAGAAGTCTGCCTCCCCTAGCCGATCCCAACGATACAGAGGGTTGCCCCAACGCTGGCCCTGCTCGGAAAAATAATCCGGCGGCACCCCGGCCACCCGTAGCGGCAAGCCCTGTTCATCCAGCTCGAACATCTCCGGATGGGCCCAGACCTCGGCGCTGTCATGGGCGACGAAGATCGGCATATCGCCGAACAGACGCAAGCCGCGCCTGTTGGCATGGGTCTTGAGGGACAGCCACTGGGAAAAGAACAGGTATTGCTCGAAGCCGAGATAGGCGATCTCGTCCGCCAATCGAACCCGAATCTGTTCTAGGGCCGAGGGTTGGCGATCCCTGAGGGCGGGCGGCCATTGCCACCAGCACCCGCCCAGATCCCGGTGGATGGCTTGAAAGAGACAATAATCCTCCAGCCAATAGCCCTGTTGCCGGGAAAAATCGGCGAGGTGATGGCGTTCTTCGACGCTGGCACGCTGTTGAAAACCCGTCCAGGCGCGTCTGAGCGCGAGGCGCTTTTCCTCGTCGGACAGCCTGCCCCCGGGGAGCGAATCCCCATCCAACCAGCCCGACGCCACCAGCGGGTCGAGGGCAATCAGACGGGGATTGCCGGCATGGACCGAGCTGGTCTGATAAGGTGAGCCATCGGCCTGGGTCGGACCGATGGGCAAGGTCTGCCAGACACCGAACCCGGCCGTGGCGAGAAAATCCACGAAGCGGTGGGCCTCCCGTCCCAGATCCCCGGTGGTGCCCCATCCTGGCAGGGAACTGACATGGAGGAGCACGCCGGCGGAACGACGATCCAGACAGGAGTGGAGCGACTCCACTTGGTTGGAGTGAGAAACTTGCATGAACTCTTCCTAGTATCGCAGCCACCGGCCTAGCCGGCGGTCCGGGCCGGGGGGTGGAAGGTCCCCGGATCAATTGCGTTTCATGACGCCGCCGAGTTCCGGATTCCCGGTGCCATGGGCGAACACATGGGCGAGATATTTCGGCGGCTCTTCGTCGAGCAACTCATAGAGATGGGTCAATTGGCGACGGAAGAGTCGCTCGAAATCGCTCACCGTATCCGCGGGGTTGTAGTCGCCGAACCACCAGAACCAGTCCGATCCCTCGCAGGTGGAGAGTTGTCTGTCCACCGCGGCCTGTTGGGATTTTTTCAGATGGCGACCGGCGAGCACCTGGTCGTATTTCATCTTGGCCTCGGACAACATCTCCCAGGCGCGGTTCTTGTCGTGATCCCCAATCCAGGTGGAAAAGGTGCCGTAGACCCAACTGCCGGCGACCAGATGCCGGAGTTCGGGAGCCTGGGTCTGTCGCCGCTGTAGGTAATCGGAGAAGGTGGTGAGTCGCAACCTCGGATGCTGGGCGAGCTGCCGATAAAGCGCGGGAAGGAAATAGTTACCATTGTTGGGGTAATACTCCCAGGCATTCTCGCCATCCATGATGATGGAGACAATGGCCTCCGGATTCCCCCTATTGGCCTCGGCGATATTGACCAGATGCTGGATCAGGTTACCGACCGCATCGTCCGCATGCCAGTCCGAATAGGTGAACCCGATCAGATCCGAAAGACCGTCATCACGGAAGAAACAGCCGAGTTGGCCCTCGGGGAGGCGATAAGGCTGGTGCAGCCATTGTCCCGGCAACGGCTCTCCGGCGGACGAGGCGCTGAGGCTGTTATACAGCACCTGCTGGCCGCTGGCCGCCCAAAGAAAACCCTCTTCCTCGAGTATCCTGAGCGTCGCTTCGCAGATCCCCCCTTCCGCCGGCCAGCACCCCCCTGGACGGAAGCCGAAATACCTCTCGAAGGCCGCCTGCGCCTGGCGGATATGCCATCGCGCCCGCTCCTCGCCGCCCGGGTAGCTGGTCAGGGCTGGCAGACTGATAGCCGGCAACGCCTCCCGGGCCGATTTGAGGTCGATCAACAAAGGCAATATCGGGTGGGCGAAGGGGGTTACCGAAAGCTCAACCCGGCTCGCCTCCGCCAGTTTTCTGTAACGCCCCACCAGACCACCGAGCACTTCATTGATGATCAGCAACAATTGACCGCGGTCTTCGTGGGAGTAGCCCTGCCCCTTGCGCTCCAGCGCCGCGATCCGGGGATCGTTGCGACGCAGACACTCCCCCATCCAGGCGAGGTGATACCAGACGATGAGATCGAACAGAAACTGATCGCTGAAATACCCCACCAGATGGGGCTCCTTTTCGATCCAACGGGTGATATCCACCAGCTTGCGCAACATGGGAAAGCGATTGATGACGCGCTTTTCATTGGCGCGGGTACAGGCCCGGATGAGCCGGATCCGCTCGCTGGGTTCCGTCGTCAACTCGACGGCGGCCAGAGCGGCCAGCAAGGGGTCCCGTAACGCCTTGCCACGCCGGAAAAAGGCCTTGATCTGGGCGGAATAATCGTCGATCTGTTCGAGCAGGATGGGGGCGAAATTGACCACCGCCCGTGCCTGGGGCTCGTTTTCGAGATAGGCCGCCATATCGGAGTAATCCTTGATGGCATGCAGATAGACCCAGGGTAGCTGGAAATCGCTCTGCTCCGGTCCCCGATAGTCGGGTTGGTGCATGTGCCAGCACAGCACCACATTCAAGGGGGGGAGATCAACGGACATAGTGACCGCTTTGATGGAGCATGTCCGGCGTCACCAGGACGACGCCCTTGCGGGTCACATAGAACCTCCTGGCATCATCCTGGGGATTCTCGCCGATGACGGTACCCTCGGGGAGGCGGCAGCCACTGTCGATCACCGCCTTCTTGATGCGGCAATGCCGGGCGATATCCACATCCGGCAACACCACCGTATCCTCGACGACGGAGTAGGAATGGACGTGCACATTGGAAAACAGCAGCGAGCGTCGTAGCGCTGAGCCGGAGATGATGCAACCGCCGGAGACCATGGAATCCACCGCCATCCCCCGGCGGTCATCGTCGTCGAAGACGAACTTGGCCGGCGGCAATTGCTCCTGGTAGGTCCAGATCGGCCAGGAGTTGTCGTACAGGCTGAGTTCCGGGGTCACGCTCACCAGCTCCCGGTTCGCCTCCCAGTAGGAATCGACGGTCCCCACGTCCCGCCAGTAAGCCTGGCGACCGGATTTTGGTTCCTGGAAGGGATAGGCCATGGCGCGGTACTTGCCGATGATGCTGGGGATGATGTCCTTGCCGAAATCATGGGTGGATCCCCGGGTATCCGCGTCCCGGATCAGTTGCTCATAGAGAAAGGCCTTGTTGAACAGGTAGATACCCATGGAGGCCAGAACCCGGTCCGAGGAACCCGGCATGGGCTGAGGATGTTCGGGTTTTTCCAAGAATTTGTGGATACGGTGATGATTGTCGATTTCCATCACCCCAAAGCCCTTGGCGGTCTCCAGATCGACCTCGATACAACCGACCGTCATATCGGCCTTCTTATCGACGTGATAAGCGATCATCTGGCCATAATCCATCTGATAGATATGGTCACCGGCGAGGACGAGGATGAAATCGGGGTCATGATTACGAATGATGTCCAGATTCTGATACACGGCATCCGCCGTGCCCGTGTACCAATTGTTCTGGATCCGCTGTTGCGCCGGGAGCAGCTCGACGAATTCCCCGAACTCACCGCGCAGAAACCCCCACCCCTTCTGGATATGCAGAATCAGGGAATGGGCCTTGTATTGAGTCAGCACGCCGATCCGGCGGATACCGGAATTCATGCAGTTAGACAAGGGAAAATCGATGATGCGGAACTTGCCCCCAAAGGGAAGCGCCGGCTTGGAACGCCACATGGTGAGATGCTTCAGACGCGAGCCACGCCCGCCGGCGAGGATCAACGCCAGGGTATTGCGGGTCAACAGACTGACAAAGCGCGGATTCTGCTCTCCAACCATACAACCTCCCCATGTAACCCCTGACTGATATCTAGCCGAGCACGGCCCGTGGAATCGGAGCGATATGCTACCATCAACGCCTTGTTTGAACAGCTAAGCGGATGCCGAGCGAACCATGACCAGCCGTACCCCTGCCGGCAGACAGTCCCTGAACCATGACTTTGTACGCCTCATCGAGGCCAGACACCATGACCCCTTCGACATCCTCGGCCGCCGGATCGAAGGCGACCAGGCCCTGGTGCGGGTCTTTCTCCCCCGCGCCCGCAAGGTCCGCTTGCCGGATCAGAATCTGCCGCTGAAGCGGGTTCCCAACACGGATATCTTCCAAGGCGGCGGTCCGGCGGACCAGATCCCCCCACACTACCGGGTCGCCTGGATCGATGAGTTCGGTCACGACCATCTCGGCCACGACCCCTACAGTTTTCCGCCCCAGATAGCGGACTTCGACCTCCACCTCTTTGGCGAAGGCCGTCATTGGCACGCCTATCGTTTCCTCGGCGCCCATCTCCATCAGGTCCAGGACATCGCCGGGGTGCTCTTCAGCGTCTGGGCACCGAATGCCGAACGGGTGAGCGTCATCGGCGACTTCAACCGCTGGGATGGACGCTTCCATCCCATGCGGGCGAGGGGACAATCCGGCATCTGGGAACTCTTCATCCCCGGACTCGGCGCCGGCTGCCTGTACAAATTCGAGATCCGCTCCCGCGATGGGACGGTCCTGGAAAAGGCCGATCCCTATGGCCATCACTTTGAATTGCGCCCCAGCACCGCCAGCATCGTCGACCAGGCCGGGACCTATGCCTGGCGCGACGCGGCCTGGCTGGAGGCGCGTCGGACCAGGGATTGGCAACACACCCCCATGTCGATCTATGAGGTCCACCTCGGCTCCTGGCGGCGGACGGCCGATACCGGCTTCATCAATTACCGGGAACTAGCCCACCAACTCGGCGACTATGTCCAGCGGCTGGGCTTCACCCATGTGGAACTCCTTCCCATCACCGAACACCCCTTCGATGGTTCCTGGGGCTATCAGACCACGGGCTATTTCGCCCCCACCAGCCGTTTCGGCACCCCGGACGACTTCCGCTATTTCGTTGATCATCTGCATCAACAAGGCATCGGCGTCATCCTGGATTGGGTACCGGCCCATTTCCCCAAGGATCGCCACGCCCTGGCCAGGTTCGACGGCAGCGCCCTCTATGAGCATGCCGACCCCCGACTCGGGGAGCATAAGGACTGGGGCACATTGATCTTCAATTTCGGTCGCAACGAGGTGAAGAATTTTCTCCTGGCCAGCGCCCTTTACTGGCTGGAAGAATTCCATCTCGACGGTCTCCGGGTGGACGCCGTCGCCTCCATGCTCTACCTCGACTACTCCCGTCAACCCCATGAATGGCTACCCAACGAATACGGCGGTCGGGAGAACCTCAGGGCGGTGGACTTCCTGCGCGAACTCAACAGCCTCACCCACCAGCAGTTCCCCGGCACCCTGACCATCGCCGAAGAGTCCACCGCCTGGCCCATGGTCTCTCGCCCCACCTGGATCGGCGGTCTGGGTTTCAGCATGAAATGGAACATGGGCTGGATGCATGACAGCCTGTCCTATATGGCCAAGGACCCGGTCTTCCGCCACTACCACCACGACCTGCTCACCTTCGGGCTGCTCTATATCTTCAACGAGAATTTCGTGCTGCCCTTTTCCCATGACGAGGTGGTCCACGGCAAGCGCTCCATGATCGACAAGATGCCGGGCGATGCCTGGCAACGCTTTGCCTCCCTGCGTCTGCTCTACACCTATATGTTCACCTATCCAGGGAAAAAACTGCTCTTCATGGGCAACGAATTCGCCCAGGGGCGGGAATGGAACGAGGCCGGTCAACTGGACTGGTATCTGCTGGAACGGCCCCAGCATCAGGGGGTGCAACAACTGGTGGCGGATCTCAACCGGGTCTATGGCCAATCCCCCGCCCTCCACGCCCAGGAATTCAACCCTTCCGGCTTCGAGTGGATCGACTGCCATGACAGTTCCCAATCGACCCTGAGTTATCTGCGCAAGGGCCCGGGAGGCGAGCGGCTGTTGGTGGTGCTGAACTTCACCCCGGTGCCCAGGCAGGGCTATCGGCTCGGCGTGCCCGAACCCGGCTACTATCGGGAGGTGCTGAACTCGGATTCCAGGTATTACGGCGGCAGCGATATGGGCAACAGTCACGGCCTCTATTCCGAGCCCATTCCCTGGGGCTATCGTCCTCACTCCCTGGTCCTGACCCTGCCGCCCCTGGGTGGTCTCCTGCTGCGTTACGAAGCGGACCGGGATACCTGATCCCGATCGAAGCCCGAAACTCCTGCTGGTCGGGCGACGGCCCCGGATGCGCAACGGAGTAATAGGCCCGGCGGAACATTGGTATGAGGCTCGGCGGCTCCGGGCATTGACCCAAAATGGCCATTTTTCGTTCTCCTCACAAGAACAATGCGTCGCCTTGGGTGTAATTGTTCTCGTTTCGAGAACGCAAAACCGGGTTACAAGGCCCCGGCCCGCAAGCCTGTCGATATCCACACCGATTCGAGATCTCCCCTGCCGGGGGATCTCGAGCCGCCGGTCGGGGTCGGGGGCTTCCCCATGCCATTCCCGTCTCCGGCTGTGTTAGGATGGCCTCAGTCATCCGCCTCCTGATCCACCATGAGACAGCTCGCGCCCTGGATCTTCCTCACCACCCTGCTCGCCCTCGGCCCGCTCGAGGCAAGAGAGTTTTATAGTTATGCCCTGGTCCAGGAGGACGGCAGCCTCTTGATCAAGGGCCATATCTTCCACCTCGACGGCATCTATATCCCTCCCAGCGACCAGCAGTGTCGCGCCTTCGAGAATCCCATCCGTTGCGCTCCTCGCGCTGTCCTGGCACTCGATTTCAAGGTCAAGGGCTTCGTGCGCTGCATCGAGCAGAGCGAGAACGAGGACGGGAGTCTCAATGCGGTCTGCTACAGCGGCGCCTCCCGTTTTTCCGAGGGCGAGGACCTGGGGGCCTATCTGATTGAACAGGGCTGGGCCGTCGCCCTCCCTGACGCCCCCTACGACTACCATGTGCTCGAACGCATCGCACGCCACCAGAACCGGGGGATCTGGGGCTTTATGGTCGATGAACAAAGTCCCCGCCGGCTCAGACCGCCATCATGGCGATCACATTTGCCTTGACCGATACTTTCATCAGGAAAAGCTGAAATGGGAGTCTGAGATGAACACCTATTCCCATGTCTTGTTGGCGGTCGACTTTGCCGATACCGACCAGCGGGTATCCCGGACCGCCCTGGATCTGGCCCGTCGTTATCAGGCCAAGCTGAGCCTGGTGCATGTGGTGGAGTTTTCGCCCCTGGACTATGGTGGCGAACAGATCCTCCCGATCGAGCTGAAGCTCGAGGAAGGTCTGGTGGAACGGGCCCGCATGGCCCTTAGTGAGCTGGCCAACCGCCTGGGCGCCCCCGAAGCCGGGCTTTATGTAGAAACCGGCTCCACCCGGGCGGAAATCCTGCGTCTGGCCAAAGAAAAGGCGGTCGATCTCATCGTTGTCGGCAGCCATGGTCGACGGGGGCTGGCCCTACTCCTTGGCTCCACCGCCAATGCCATTCTGCATGGGGCCAACTGCGATGTCCTGGCGGTGCGGGTGGGATGAAGGTCGCCAAGGACCGATCGGATGGCGCCGCGGGGGGCCGGACTTCAACCTGACGAGGCGAGGTGTTTCGATACCCATGGCTGATCCAACCTATCACATCATCTTCTCCGGCCTGGTTCTGCCCGGACGTGATCCCCTCCAGGTACGGGAGCGGCTGGGGCAGATGTTCAAGCTCGGTCCGGCCCAGCTCGAGGTGCTTTTTTCCGGCACCCAGGTGCCGATCAAAAAACACCTGGACCTGGAGACGGCGACCAAATACCGCACCGCCTTCCAGCAGGCCGGGGCCCTGGTGGAATTGCGTCGCTCCGATCTTTTCCAGCCCGCCACCCAGACAGCGACGGCGGTTACCGAGGAACAACCTCAAGCCGAGCCGGATCGTCCGGCCGCCGATCCAACCCCGACCGAGGAGCCTGAATCCCAGGGGGAAGGCTTCACGCTGCTGCCCCCCAACACCGGTAGCCTGATCGACTGTGCCAAGCCGGTGATACCCGCCCCGGTGCCGGATACCGCCTGGATACATCTGGCGCCCCTGGGAAGTCGGTTGGCGGAGGAAGGGAAGGAGGCTCCGCCGCCCGAGGTGGATCTGAGGTCCTTGAGCCTTCTGCCACCGAGGACCGGGAGCCTGGAGGATTGTCGCCCCGCCCCCAGACCCATCTCCATCCCGGATATCAGCCATCTCGATTTCCTCCCGAGCGAGCCTGTGGTCCATAAAGAAGCCGAATTCTGATCCCTGGAGCCCCCATGACTTCCGAACATTACCGCCTGATCGTGATCGGCGGCGGCATCAGTGGCCTCAGTCTGGCCCACTATGCCTGTCGCCATGAGGCCCCGGTCTTGGTATTGGAGGCCGGCGCGACGACCGGAGGCTGCCTGTGCAGCCCCCTCTTCCCGGGTTGCGAGGATTTCTGGTGCGAACTCGGCGCCCACACCCTGTACAACTCCTATGGTCATCTGCTCGGCATCATGGAGGACCTGGGCCTGTTGGGCAGTATCCAACCCAAGCTGAGGCTGCCCTATCGCCTCTTGATCGGTGATCGCCCGGTATCCGTGCCCTCCAGATTGCACTGGCTGGAGTTGATGTTTTCGCTGCCGAAACTCTTTTTTCTCACCAAGGCCGGGAAGAGTATCCAAGGCTATTATGCCGAGGTGGCCGGGGCGAAAAATTTCCACGAGGTGCTGGGTCCGGCCTTCGACGCGGTGATCTGTCAGCCAGCCGCCGACTTCCCCGCCGAGGCCCTGTTCCGTAAGCGTGCCCGACGCAAGGAAATCTTGCGCACTTTCACCCTACCTGGCGGGGTGCAGGATATCGCCGTGGCCATCAGCGGACAGCCCGGGATCAAAGTCAAGACCCAGGCCCGGGTCGAGCGCATCGCCCGGGTCGGACAGGGATTCCGTGTCACCATCGCCTCGGGACAGGTATTTACCTCCGAGGATCTGGTGCTGGCGACGCCGCCAACCGAGGCGAGCGCCTTGCTGAGCACGGACTTTCCCGACCTTTCCGGGGTACTGGCGCGGATCCAGCAGGTCTATGTCGACAGCCTGGCCTTGGTGCTGCCTGCCCGGGAATCCAGACTCCCTCCTGTCGCCGGTCTGATCGGCATCCAAGACGCTTTCTACTCGGTGGTCTCCCGCGACCCCCGACCCGACGAGCGCTGGCGGGGCTTCACCTTCCATTTCCGGCCGGATCGACTCGACGCCGAGGCCAAGGCCCAACGTATCGCCACCGTTCTTGGCCTGAACGGCACACGACCCCTGGCCAAAGCGAGTCGCCGCAATCCCCTTCCCGCCCTCCGCCAGGGCCACGCCGAGCTATTAGCACGTCTCCAGCCGCAGCTCTCGGGTCAAAGACTGGGTCTGACCGGCAACTATTTTCAGGGGATGGCCATCGAAGACTGTATCAGTCGCAGTCGAAGCGAGTACGAACGCCTCTATCCCGGCCACTGACAGCCATCCCCCGGCCCCCTCCCCCGCCCCGGGACTCTCCCCGCGGGGAGGGTACCGATTCAGATCAAGGGTCCCATCTCCATGTCACCCCAAGCTTTATTCACTGTTTTTCTCCTCCTCTCGCTCGGTCTGGTCGGCGGCTGTGGCAAACCGGAACCGCCAAGCATCAGCCTCTATCTGGCCGTCCAAGGCGGCGATCTGAATCAACTCGAACGCCACATCGCCTGGGGCGCGGATCTCAACGCGCCGGACCCGGACGGCAACAGTCCCCTCCACACCGCCGCCGCCCGGGGTCGCATCGTCGAGGCCAGATTGCTGATCAAGAACGGCGCCCAGATCGAGGGGAAAAACCGCCAGGGACAGACCCCTTTGGCATTGGCCCTGCTCAATGGACGGACCCAGTTGGCGGCGGAAATGCTCGATCGGGGCGCCCGCCTCGACAGCCGACAGCTCGTATTCGAGCTGGTCCGACATCAGGTCACCGACCGCGACGTCCTCAATTTCCTGCTCCAGCGGGGCCTGGACATCAACTCCCGGGACGCCAACGCGGATACCCCCCTGTTGCTGGCGGTTCGGCTGGGTTCCCGCAGTATGAGCAAACTGCTGATCCTGCATGGCGCCGATATCAACGCCCGGGATGCGGAAGGGGCCACGCCCTTGCTGATCGCCACCCGGGACGGCCATGAGGATCTGATCCGGTTACTGAAAACCCAGGGAGCGGGTCTGCCCTCGCCATGAGCTGAACTCGGTTCGGCTTTCCTGTATTGTTAACCAAATGTGACAGGGTTGGCGTGGCGGCGATATCGACCGCCTCGACGCCCTGATCACGGCCATCACCAGGAAGACAACAACAGGATGATCCTTGTCTATCTCGGTCCGCCATGCCGGTTCAGCCATCACCGACGGCTGAATCCATGTCCTACACGGGATCAGAGAATAAAGATCCGGGGCCTTGGCCAGTCACCCCGGACATCCAAGCAAGCCGGTTTGACTTTTTTCGCCTGTTCGCACATGAAATGCCATGCCAAATATCCTGATCGTCGACGATGAACCCGATATCCGCGAAGTCATTCGCTTTTCCCTGGAGAGCGTAGGCTTTCAGACCTCCGAAGCCGCCCATGCCGAAGCCGCCATGCAACAGATCCGGCGTCAGGATGTGGATCTCATGCTGCTCGATTGGATGCTACCCGGGCGTTCGGGTCTGGATCTCGCCAAACAACTCAAAAAGGACCCGGAGACACGCGAACTCCCCATCATCATGCTGACCGCCCGCACCGAAGAGAGCGATCTGGTGAATGGGCTGGGCTCGGGGGCGGACGACTACATCACCAAGCCCTTCTCGCCGCGAGAACTCATCGCCCGCATCCGCGCCGTGCTGCGACGGGTGCAGCCGGACGCCATGACGGAGATGAATATCCGCGGCCTGAGGCTGGATCCCGTCAGCCATCGGGTCAGTGTCGATGGGCAACCCATCGAGGTGACGCCGACGGAGTTCCGTCTGTTGCAGTTCTTCATGACCCACCGCGAACGGGTGTTCAGCCGCGCCCACCTGCTGGATCAAGTCTGGGGCGACGGCAGCTATGTGGAAGAGCGCACCGTGGATGTCCACATCCGGCGGCTGCGCAAACTCCTCGAACCCACCGGCCACGATCATCTCATCCAAACCGTACGTGGCGCCGGTTATCGTTTCTCGACCAAGGAATAAGAGCCGCGGGCGAGGAGAGAGAGTCGACCGTCGGTTGGCCCGGCAACCGACGGTCGGTGGGCGTTACTCAGTGACTATTTCTCGAATACATAGGTCCCAGGGGCCGGAGCCAGGGCGGGATATTGGCCGGAGCCCGGCACCCGTGCCGCCACCTGGGGTCCGCAACGCTCCTGAAGCCACTTGGTCCAGTCATCCCACCAGGAACCGGCCACCTTCTCGACACCCTGACGCCAAGCCTCGGGATCCGTAGCGCCAGCGGCCTCCCCCGTCCAGTAACGCCGCTTGGGCGGGTTCACCGGCGGATTGAGAATGCCCAGGATGTGACCCGAGGTAGCCAGGGTGTAACGCACCGGTCCGGACACCTGGCTGGTGCGCCTGCGCGAC
>WBZP01001116.1_pt2 | contig 22286 bp, 18 predicted proteins | sample 5204301 | NCBI WGS metagenome assembly WBZP01 (sample SAMN12412401, study PRJNA552823) | activated sludge metagenome | isolation source: activated sludge from nitrification reactor of wastewater treatment plant... | place: USA: Pennsylvania | collected 2017
CGGCGGCCCCGGCGACCGAGGCGGCGGGCACCGCACCCGCGGCCGCACCGGCAGCGGTGGTCCCGGGAGTCGATCCGGCTCCGCAGCACTGACCCCGGACTCGTATTCTGGCCGCATGATCATCGGCGGCGTGGTGTGTCTGGCCCTGGCCGTCCTCGTCGGCGGATCGGGTCTGTTCGCCGTGAGACGGGCACCGGGAGCCGACGTCGCCTCGCAGGTGCTGCGCGCCATGGCCCCGACCCAGCTGGCCGCCGCGGTCATGCTGGCCGCCGGCGGCGTGGTCGCACTGGCCTCCCCCGCCCGGGTCGGCCTGCTGGTGCTGATCGTCTGCGTCGTGGGCGCCGTCGGCACCGTGGCCGCCGGCTCCTGGCAGGGCGCGCGCTACGCCGCCCGCAGGGAAGCCACCACCGGCTGTGGCGGGGACGGTGGTTGCACGGGTTGCACCAAGGTGTGCCAGTAGCCGGCCGGACCGGCCGGATCACACTGTCCCCGAAGCCTTTACGGCCAGCCCGGCGAAGCGCGGCTAGTTGCGGCTGACGTCGATCGGGTGGGTGGCCAGCAGCGACAGCGGCAGCGGCTGCCGTCGCAACACCCGCGACCACAGATCCACCCTGGGCTCGACCAGAACGTCGGACGGCAAGGCGGACAACACGATCCAGTCGTCGCGCTCGATCTCGCCTTCGAGTTGGCCGATGGTCCAACCGGAGTAGCCGGCGAAGATCCGCACCCCCTCCACCGCGGGGGCAACCAGGTCGGGGTCGGCGTCGAGGTCGACCATCACCATGCGGCCCGCCACGTGCCGCAACCCCGGCATGCCCTGCGGGTCGGTGCCCACGCGCAGGGTGCCCAGACACAACGCGGCGTCGCGCTTCACCGGCCCCCCGATGAACATCGTCTTCGGCTTGGCGGCCAGTTTGGTCCACTGCGGCAGCACGTTGTAGACGGCGGTCTCGCTGGGGCGGTTGAGGACCACCCCGAGCGTGCCGCCATCGTTGTGTTCGACGACGTAGATGACGCTGCGCCGAAACGTCGGCTCCATCAGGTCGGTGTTGGCGAGCAGCAGCGTGCCGGCCCGCACCCGATGCGCCGCGGGTGCGACGAAATCTTCGGGATCCTCCGACTGCGCCACCCCACCATCATGGCATCACCACACCGGTGCCGCGGTGATCGGGCACGCGCCGCCGCGATATTTGTACTGTTGTTCGGGTGGTCGACGCACCGGCATCCGAGTCGCTGTGGCGTACGGTGCGCGGCCTGCCGCAATTCTGGCGATTACTGGAGTTGCGCACCGCAAGTCAGTTCGGCGACGGGCTGTTTCAGGCCGGTCTGGCCGGCGGGTTGCTGTTCAATCCCGAGCGGGCCGCCGATCCGTGGGCGGTGGCCGGGGCCTTCGCCGTGCTGTTCCTGCCGTACTCGTTGCTGGGCCCGTTCGCCGGCGCTCTGCTCGACCGCTGGGACCGCCGGGCGGTGCTGATCGGGGCCAACCTGGGTCGGCTGATTCTGGTGATCGGCGTTGGCCTGCTGCTCGCGGTCGGCGCCCGGGACCTGGTGGTGCTGTGCGGGGCGCTGATGGTCAACGGTTTCAGCCGGTTCGTGACCTCGGGGCTGTCCGCGGCGCTGCCGCACGTGGTCCCGTCGCACCGGGTGGTGACGATGAACTCGGTGGCCACGGCCGTCGGCGCGACCGCCACCTTCCTGGGCGCGAACTTCATGCTGGTGCCGCGGTGGCTGTTCGGCTCCGGGGATGCCGGCGCCGCCACGATCATCCTGCTGGTCGCGGTCCCCGTCGCCGTCGCGCTGCTGTTGTCCATCCGGTTCCCCTGCCGGGTGTTGGGTCCTGACGACACCGCCCGCGCGATCCACGGGTCGGTGCTCTACGCGGTGGCCACCGGCTGGCTCTTCGGCGCCCGGACCGTGCTGGGCACGCCGACCGTCGCGGCCACCCTGTCCGGCCTGGCCGCGCACCGCATGGTGTTCGGCATCAACTCGCTGCTGGTCCTGGTGATCGTGCGGCACACCGACACCCACGAGGTGGCCGGGTTGGGTACCGCGGTGGTGTTCGTGGCCGCCACCGGGCTCGGCTCCTTCCTGGCCAACATCGTCACCCCGCCGGCGGTGAAGCGGTGGGGCCGCTACGCCACCGCCAACGGGGCGCTGGTCTGCGCTGCGTTCATCCAGGTCGCCGGGGCCACCCTGCAGCTGGCCGTGATGGTGGCGTGCGGATTCCTGCTGGGCCTCGCCGGGCAGGTCGTCAAGCTGTGCGCCGACACGGCCATGCAGCTCGACGTCGACGACGCGCTGCGCGGGCACGTGTTCGCGGTGCAGGACTCGCTGTTCTGGCTGTCCTTCATCGCCGCGTCGACCTTCTCGGCCGCGGTGCTGCCCGCCGATGGCCACGCGCCCATCCTCGCGCTGAGCGGCTCGCTGATCTACCTGGGCGGTCTGGCGACGCACGCCCTGCTCGGTCGCCGGCGCCTGCCCGCCAACTAGGGTGTGGCCATGACCGGCGCCGAGCAGATCGTCGACGACCTGCGCGCCGAGAGCGACGCCCTCGACGCGCTGGTCGCGCCGCTTTCCGCCGAGCAGTGGAGCCAGCCCACCCCGGCCGCCGGCTGGACCATCGCCCACCAGATCGCCCACCTGCTGTGGACCGACCGGGTGGCGTTGACGTCCATCACCGACGAGGCCGAGTTCGGCCGGCTGCTGACCACGGCAATGGCCGATCCCGCGGGCTTCGTCGACCGGGCCGCCGAGGAGCTGGCCGCGACACCCCCGCCGCAGCTGCTGGCCGACTGGCGCACCACCCGGGCCGGACTGCATGCGGCGCTGCGGACCGTGCCCGCCGGCCGCAAGCTGCTGTGGTTCGGCCCGCCGATGAGCGCGATGTCGATGGCGACGGCGCGGCTGATGGAGACCTGGGCGCACGGCCTGGACGTCGCCGACGCGCTCGGCGTGCGGGTGCCGCCGTCGCCACGGCTGCGTTCGATCGCGCACCTCGGCGTTCGCACCCGCGACTTCGCGTTCACCGTGCACGGCCTGACGCCACCGGCGGAACCGTTCCTGGTGGAGCTCACCGCGCCCGGCGGCGACGTGTGGTCGTGGGGGCCCGCGGACGCGGCGCAGCGGGTCACCGGCCCGGCCCTGGACTTCTGTTATCTGGTCACCCAGCGGCGGGCCCGGTCCGAACTGGACCTGACCGCCGTCGGGGCGGACGCGCAGCGCTGGCTGCAGATCGCGCAGGCCTTCGCCGGGCCGCCCGGCGAGGGCCGGTGACGGGAGCGGGGCAACGGTTCGATTCGCCGTGACCCGGGCCGACCGAATCCGTATCGTACTTCCGGATGGTTCTTTGCTGGAGGCCCTGCGTCGGGCAGGGAAAGCCGGACCGGTTGCCGATCACGGCCGCCGGTTCGCAGGCGTGGGCTACTGATGGCTGAGCCGGACGCGGCGCGGCCGCGGTTGCGGCTCAACCGCGCACAATGGGTCCTGGCGGGCGTGCTGGGCTTGCTGCTGCTGGCCCTGGTCGTGCTCAGCTTCCAGGCGTCGGCGCAGCAACGGGAGCACACCGAATCCCTGGCCCGCACCGAGGCGGAGAACACGAACGCCGCCTTCACCCTGCGCGAGACCCTCACCTACATCGACACCGCCCAGCGCTACCTGCTCGGCGTCGCCCCCCGCCGCGAGGTTCAGGTGGCCCGCGCCCTGCTGGGCCAGCGCCTGGACGTCGTCGGCGCCGACGGTGTCACCGCCGGACAGGCCACGTCCCCGGAGTACCAGGCCGCCCTGCGCGACATGGATGCGGCGGTCGAGCAATTGCCGGCCGGCGTCATCCCGGACGAACAGCGCAGACCCTCGGCGGACATGCTGCTACCCAAGGCGCGGGCGCTGACCGAGCAGACCCGCCGGATGTCGGAGTCGTCCTCGGCGGGCGTGCACCGGGAGGGCCGGGTCAGCGACGAGCAGCTGCTGCGGGGCCGACGCATCCAGATCGTGCTGATCCTCGCCGCCCTGACAGTCGGCACGGTGCTGCTGTGGTGGGTGACCGCGAACGTGGCGCGCCAATACCGCAGCGCCCGCAAGGATCTCGACAGCGAACGGCAGACGTTGCGCGAGACGCAGCACGAGCTGCACCGGGTCTCGGCATTGGAGCGCGAGCAGGCGCAGGTGCTCGAGCGCATCGCCACCGGGGAACCGGTGCCCACCGTGCTCCGCAAGGTCGTGCGACTGGCGGCCGAGGTCTCCGGGGCGCAGGCCGTGCGCATCGCCGCGGGTGAACACACCGTCGTCCATCCCCCGGAGGTCGACGTGTCGGAGCGGCCGGCGTGGAGCGCGACGTTCCTTGCCGACGCGGCGGGCAACACCGGCAGCCTCGAGGTGTTCGGCGGCCCGGAACTGCTCGACGAGCTGACCCACACCGCACTGCTGCGCTGCCGCGAACTGGTCGCCCTCGCCCTCGAAAGGGACGCCTCGGCGCGGCAACTGTCGTTCCAGGCCACCCACGATGCGCTCACCGGGCTCGCCAATCGCAGCCTGCTGCTGTCCCGCCTGGCGGACAGCCTGATGGCCACCCGGCGGCGGGGAACCCAGCTGGCGGTGCTGTTCTGCGACCTGGACCGCTTCAAGATGGTCAACGACTCCATCGGCCACGCCGGTGGCGACCAGTTGCTCATCGAGGCGGCGCGGCGGCTGACGCAGATCGTCCGCGAGAACGACACCGTGGCGCGCCTCGGCGGCGACGAGTTCGTGGTGCTCTGCCCCGACCTGCCCGACCGCGCGCAGGCCAACGCCCTGGCCGAGCGGGTCCGCACCACGCTGAGCGCCCCCTACTCCATCGACGGCAAGGAGGCCTTCGTCGACGCCAGCATCGGCATCACGTTCGCCGACGATTCCACGGTGTCCGGCGCCGAACTCATGCGCGAGGCCGACGTGGCCATGTACCGGGCCAAGCTGACCGAGGGCAGCCACATCAACGTCTTCGACTCCCGGCTGGAGGCCGAGGTGGCCGAGCGCCTCGACCTGGACGCCGCCCTGCGGCGCGCGCTGGAGCGCGACCAGCTACGGCTGGCCGCCCAGCCGGTCGTCATGCTCGACACCGGCGCGATCACCGGCTTCGAACTGCTCCTGCACTGGCGCCGCCCTGGCCTCCCGGTCCTGAGCCCCGGCACGTTCATCCCGCTGGCCGAGGACAACGGCATGATCGTCGACATCGGCCGCTGGGTGCTGCAACAGGCCGTCGCGCAACTCGCCGAGTGGCGCGCCGCCGGGCTGGCGCAGGGGCTGACGATCTCGGTCAACGTCTCGGCCCGGCAGGTCCGCGATCCCGACTTCGCCGACGAGGTGCTGGCCCTGCTGATCTCCGAGCAGGTGCCGCCCGAATCGCTGGTCATCGAGCTCACCGAACATGCGCTGATCGACCTGCGGCTGGCCCACCCCACCCTGACCCGGCTGCGCGACGCCGGCGTGCAGGTGTCCCTGGACGACTTCGGCACCGGCTACTCATCGTTGACCCAACTGCGCACCCTGCCCGTCGACCAGATCAAGCTCGACCGCTCGTTCACCGCCGCCCTCGACGAGGGCAGCCCCAAACAGCAGGCCGTCGTGGAATCGGTGGTGGCACTGGCCAACGCGCTCGCCCTCGACCTGGTGATCGAAGGGGTCGAGACCCTCACCGAACGCGAGGCGCTGCTGCGGGCCGGCGCCAGCAAGGGGCAGGGGTTCCTGTTCAGCCACCCGATGCCGCTGGACGCCGCGCGGGAGTTGCTCGCCTCGGGCGCGGTGTGCGCGGCTCCCTCGCCACAGCCCGGGATGCAGCCGGGCGCGCGGCAGTGATTACACCGTGCCGGCGTCGTCGGCGGCTCCGTCCCCGTCGGTGTCGACCAACCTGAGATCCCACCGCCCGTCCCCGTCGGTGTCGATGTAGCCGGTGTCGAAGCGGCCGTCGTCCCCGGCGCGCAACACCCGGTCGGCCAGCCCGTCGCGGTCGGTGTCCAGTACCCGGTCGGCGCGGCCGTCACCGTCGAAATCCGTTGCGCCGCTTGCCGTGTGCTCCACCCCGTCGAGCCCGAACCACCGGGGCGGCCCGATCGGCGTACCGGCCGCGGTCAGCGCCCACGTCCCCGAACCGTCATCGGTGTACAGCACGCCGGTACCCCCGTCGTCGTCGAAGTCCAGCGCGGCGTGATCGGCGAGGCCGTCGTCGTCGAAATCGGCCAGCGCGTCATCGAAGGCGCCGTCGCCGTCGAAGTCCAGCCGGATGCCGTCGAGGTCGCCGTCCCCGTCGACGTCGACCGCGGGCTTACCGGTCCACATCGACGCGCCGCCGGCACCGTCGCCGAGGCAGTAGTCCATGACCGGTCAGACGCCGGCGCCGCCCCGGGCGTTCCACCACGCCAGCAGTTCGGCGGTGGCCTCATCGCGGGACAGCGGACCGCGATCCAACCGGAGTTCCTTGAGGTAGTTCCACGCCTCCCCGACCTGCGGGCCGGCCGGGATGCCGAGCAACTCCATGATGGCGTTGCCGTCCAGGTCGGGGCGGACCCGCGCCAGGTCCTCCCTGGCGGCCAACTCGGCGATCCGGGCCTCCAGGTCGTCGTAGTTGGCCTGCAGCCGAGCCGCCCGGCGCTTGTTGCGGGTGGTGCAGTCGGCGCGGACCAGTTTGTGCAGCCGGGGCAGCAGCGGGCCGGCGTCGGCGACGTAGCGCCGGACGGCCGAGTCGGTCCACCGCCCGTCCCCGTAGCCGTGGAACCGCAGATGCAGATACACCAGCTGCGAGACGTCGTCGATCATCTGCTTGGAGTACTTCAGCGCCCGCATCCGCTTGCGTGCCATCTTGGCGCCGACCACCTCGTGGTGGTGGAAGCTCACCCCGCCGTCCGGCTCGTGGCGGCGGGTGGCCGGCTTGCCGATGTCATGCAGCAGCGCAGCCCACCGCAGCACCAGATCGGGCCCGCCGGTTTCCTCCCCCGAGTCGCTGCGCTCCTGCCCGCCGGATTCTTCCAGGGCGATCGCCTGCCGTAGCACCGTCAGCGAATGCTGGTAGACGTCCTTGTGCTGGTGGTGTTCGTCGATGGCCATCTGCATGCCGCCGATCTCGGGCAGCACCACCTCGCCCATCCCGGTCTGCACCATCAGGTCGATACCGGCCACCGGGTCGGCGCCCAGCAGCATCTTGTCCAGCTCGACGGCCACCCGCTCGACGGTGATCCGCGCCAACTCCGGCGCCATCGCGGTGATCGCCGCGCGCACCCGGTCGGAGACGGTGAACTGCAGCTGGGAGACGAACCGCGCGGCCCGCAGCATGCGCAACGGGTCGTCGCCGAAGGAGACCTCCGGCGCCGCCGGGGTGTCCAGGATCCGCCGCCGCAGTGCGGCCAACCCACCCAGCGGATCGATGAACTCCCCCGGACCCTCCCCGGTGATGCGCACCGCCATCGCGTTGACGGTGAAGTCGCGGCGCACCAGATCGTCGTCGAGCCGCTCGCCGTAGCGGACCTGCGGGTTGCGGGACACCTGGTCGTAGCTGTCGGCGCGGAAGGTGGTGACCTCCAGGCGACGGCCGGCCTTGCCGACGCCGACCGTGCCGTACTCGATGCCGGTATCCCACAGCGCATCGGCCCACGACCGCACCAGTCGCTGCACCACCTCCGGCCGGGCGTCGGTGGTGAAGTCCAGATCCGCCTGGGTTGTCAGCCGCCCCAGCACCGCGTCGCGCACGCTGCCGCCGACCAGGTACAGCTCATGGCCCGCGGCGGCGAACAGCGCACCGAGTTCGGGCAGCACCTCGCCCTGCCGGTTGAGCGCCACGGCGGCTCGCGCCAGCAGTTCGGCGTCCTGGGTGAATTCGGGCACGTCCGGTGAGCCTAGCGCCGAGTCGCCGACGGCCGTGCGTGGCCCGAACGCGGGGACGTCGCGTCGGGACGGCGCCCGGCCAACCGGGCCGGCACCGGCGAGTGCGAGCGGGGGCGGCCCACGTCGCCAGCTACTATCGCTTGGGTGTCGGACGGCGAACAGGCCAAACCACGACGACGCCGCGGGCGTCGCCGAGGCCGTCGCGCTGCCGGGCCGCCACCCCACGTGGCCGCCGAGAACGCCGCCCCCGATCCCGCCCAGAACCCCGCTGCCGCATCCGGATCCGGTGCCAAAACCGACGCGTCGGCGCCCCGGCCCGGCCGACCGTCGCGGCCCCGCCCGCCGGCCCGCGCCCCCGAACGGCTCCGCACCGTGCACGAGACGTCGGCGGGCGGGCTGGTCGTCGACGGTATCGACGGCCCCCGCGAAACCCAGGTCGCCGCGCTGATCGGGCGGGTCGACCGCCGCGGCCGGATGCTGTGGTCGCTGCCGAAGGGGCACATCGAACAGGGCGAGACCGCCGAGCAGACCGCGATCCGCGAGGTCGCCGAGGAGACCGGCATCCAGGGGCACGTGCTGGCCGCGCTCGGCAGCATCGACTACTGGTTCGTCACCGAGGGCCGGCGGGTGCACAAGACCGTGCACCACTATCTGCTGCGCTTCTCCGGCGGCGAGCTGTGCGACGAGGACGTCGAGGTGACCGAGGTGGCCTGGGTGCCGGTCGAGGAGTTGCCCGATCGGCTGGCCTACGCCGATGAACGTCGGCTGGCCGAGGTCGCCGGGGAGCTGATCAACCTCCTGCAGTCGGACGGCCCCGCCGCGCTGCCGCCGCTGCCGCGCACGTCCCCGCGGCGGCGGCCACAGACGCACTCGCACACCCGCAACCGGCGCTCCGACGAGGCCGGTCCACGCCAGTCGGGCCCGCGGACGAACGGCTGCGGACCGGGGACGTGACGATGCCGAGGCGGGCCACCGTCGCACCCCGGATCCTGCTGGTTCTCGGCTTGCTCGCCCTGCTGACCATGCCGACGACCACCGCCCCGGCCGCCGCCGGGGAACCCGGTTCGGTGCCGTTCCTGCAGGTGCGGCTGGACCGGGTGACCCCGGACCTGGTGACCACCACCAGCGACCCCACCCTGACCGTGACCGCCACCGTGACCAACGTCGGCGACCGTCCGGTGCGCGACGTGGTGGCCCGCCTCGAGCACGCCCCGGCGGTGACCTCGTCGGCCGGTCTGCGCACCAACCTCGATGGCGGGACCGACCAGTACCAGCCGGTCGGTGAGTTCGTGAACGTCTCCGGTGAGCTGCAGCGCGGCCAGGCGGTGGAAGTCGCCTTCGCTTTCCCCATCCGCTCGACGACCGCCCCCTCGCTGGGCATCGATGCACCCGGCGTCTACCCCCTGCTGGTCAACGTCAACGGCACTCCCGACTACGGCGAGCCCGCCCGCCTCGACGACGCCCGCTTCCTGCTGCCGGTTCTCGGCGCGCCGCCCGATCCGGCCGTGACCGGGGGCGACGCCCTGTCCGGGGCCGTGGCTCCCGACACCACCCGCCCGATCGCGGTCACCATGCTGTGGCCGCTGGCCGACCGGCCGCGGCTGGCGCCCGGCGTGCCCGGCGGCACCACCCCGGTGCGGTTGATGAACGACGACCTGGCGGTGTCGCTGGCCGCAGGCGGTCGGCTGGACACCCTGCTCGGGGCCGCCGACTTCGCCACCAGCCCCGCCGTCGATCCGGGCGGGGACGTCGGCCGGGCGTTGTGCCTGGCCGTCGATCCCGACCTGCTGGTCACCGTCAACGCCATGACGGCGGGATACGTGGTGGCCGACGCCCCGGACGGGCTGGGCACCGCCGCACACCCCGGCACCGGCCAGGCCGCGGCGGTGGCCTGGCTCGACCGGCTCCGCACGCTGGCCAAACGGATGTGCGTGGTGGCCACCCCCTACGCGCAGGCCGACCTCGGGGCGCTGCAGCGGGTCGGCGACCGGCGGCTCGGCACCGCCGCCACCACGACCACCGCCGACATCGTCGACCAGATCCTCGGCATCGGCTCGATGCGCGGGACGACGGTACTCGGCGACGGGCCGCTGACCCCGTCGGCGGTCGAACTGCTGGACGGCCAGGGCGCGACGGTCGCGATCGCCGCCGCGGACACCGACGCGCAGGACGCGGGCACCGGCGAACCGGCGACCGCGGACGTCACCGCCCGCCGGCTCACCCCCCAGGTGGTGCTGGCGCCGTTCGACCCGGCCGTGGGTGCCGCCCTGGCCGCGGTGGGCACCGACCCCGCCCTGCCCACCTACCTCGACCCCGCGCTGGCGGTCCCGCTGAACCACGACTCCACCGCAGCGCGGCGACAGGACGCGGTCGGTTCCATGCTGTGGCGGGCCCTGGCCCCCGGCACCGAACCACGCACCCAGATCCTGTTACCGCCACTGAAGTGGAGCCCCCAGCCCGATGACGCCCAGGCGCTGCTGACCGCGCTGGCCACCACCATCCGCTCCGGGCTGGCCACGGCGCGGCCGCTCGGCACGCTCGCGAACGACGCGGCGGCCCTCGGCCCGGCCGACGGCTCCGGCCCCGACCTGCCCGCGGAGACCCGCGGCGGCTTCGACGACGCCGTCATCACCACCATCGCCGGGCAGTCCGAGCGGCTGTGGGGCCTGACCTCGGCGCTCACCACCGACCCGCGCACCGGGCTGACCGGTCTGCAGTACACTGCGCCGCTGCGGGAGGACATGCTGCGGGCGCTGAGCCAGACCGAGCCCCCGGAGAGCCGCAACGCGCTGGCCGCCCAGCGGCTGGGGGTGGTCGGCAAGACCATCGGCGACCTGTTCGGCGCGGTGTCGATCGTCAACCCCGGCGGCTCCTACACGCTGGCCACCGAACACAGCCCATTGCCGCTGGCGCTGCGCAACGACCTGGCCGTGCCGATCCGGGTGAAACTGCAGGTCGACGCCCCGCCGGGGATGACGGTCACCGACATCGGCGAGCAGGAGCTGCCGCCGGGCTACCTGCCGGTCCGGGTGCCCGTCGAGGTGCACTTCACCCAGCGGGTGGCGGTGGACGTCACGCTCCGCACCCCGGACGGGCTGCAGCTCGGCGAGCCGGTGCGCCTCTCGGTGCACTCCAACGCCTACGGCAAGGTGCTGTTCGCGATCACCCTGCTCGGCGGGGCGGTGCTGGCCCTGCTGGTCGGGCGCCGGCTCTACCACCGCTTCCGCGGCCAGCCCGACCCGGCCGACCTCGACCGGCCCCGCCGGTACCCGACCGGCGGCGGCACGTGAGACCCGCCCCGCCACCGGCGAGCGGGTCGTCCCAACCACCGCTCCCCCGCACCCCACCCGCCGGGCCCACCGCCCGGCCGGTGCGACCGGAGCTGACCGACGCGGCGGTGGTCTCCCGGTCGTGGGGCATGGCGCTGGCAACCCTGATCAGCCGCATCACAGGGTTCACCCGGATCGTGCTGCTGGCCGCGATCCTGGGCGCGGCGCTCTCCAGCGCGTTCTCGGTGGCCAACCAGCTGCCGAACCTGGTGGCCGCGCTGGTACTGGAGGCCACCTTCACCGCCATCTTCGTGCCGGTGCTGGCCCGCGCCGAACGCGACGACAGCGACGGCGGGGAGGCGTTCGTCCGGCGGCTGATCACGCTGGCCACCACGCTACTGCTCATCACGACCGTGTTGTCGGTCGCGGCGGCTCCCCTGCTGGTGCGCCTGATGCTGGGCCGCGACCCGCAGGTCAACCAGCCGCTGACCACCGCGTTCGCCTATCTGCTGCTGCCGCAGGTGATCTTCTACGGATTGTCCTCGGTGTTCATGGCGATCCTGAACAACCGCAACGTCTTCGGGCCGCCGGCGTGGGCGCCGGTGGTCAACAACATCGTCGCCATCGCCACACTGGGCGTGTACCTGGTTGTGCCGGGCGAACTCACGGTGGACCCGGTACAGATGGGCAACGCCAAGCTGTTGGTGCTCGGCGTCGGGACGACGCTTGGCGTGGTCGCCCAGGCGGCGGTGCTGCTGGTGGCGATCCGGCGGGAGCGGATCAGCCTGCGCCCGCTGTGGGGCATCGACGCCCGGCTCAAACGCTTCGGCACGATGGCCGCGGCGATGGTGCTCTACGTGTTGATCAGCCAGATCGGTCTGGTCGTGAGCAACCAGATCGCCAGCACGGCAGCGGCTTCCGGGCCGGCGATCTACAACTACACCTGGATGGTGTTGATGCTGCCGTTCGGCATGATCGGCGTCACCATCCTCACGGTGGTGATGCCGCGGCTGAGCCGCAACGCCGCCGCGGACGACACCCCGGCCGTGCTGGCCGACCTGTCGCTGGCCACCCGGCTGACCATGGTGACGCTGATCCCGGTGGTGGCGTTCATGACGGTCGGCGGACCGGCGATCGGCAGTGCGCTGTTCGCCTACGGCAAGTTCGGCCAGGTCGACGCCAACTACCTGGGCATCGCGATCGCCCTGTCGTCGTTCACGCTCATCCCCTATGCCCTGGTGCTGCTGCAGCTGCGGGTGTTCTACGCCCGCGAGCAGCCGTGGACGCCGATCTTCATCATCGTCGTGATCACCATCGTGAAGATCGCCGCGTCGCTGGCCGCGCCGCACCTGACCGACAACCCCGAGCTGGTCGCCGGCTACCTGGGCCTGGCCAACGGCCTCGGTTTCCTGGCCGGCGCGATACTCGGCTACGTGTTGCTGCGGCGCGCGCTGCGTCCGCCGCGGGGCCGGCTCCTCGACCACGAGGTGCTGCGCACGATCCTGGTGACCATCACCGCATCGCTGGCGGCCGGTCTGATCGGCCATCTCGCCGACCGGCTGCTGGGGCTGTCCGCGCTGACCGCGCACGCCGGCGGGGCCGGTTCGCTGCTGCGGCTGGTCATCCTCGGCGTGATCATGCTGCCGATCATCGTCGCGGTGCTGATGGCGGCCCGGGTACCCGACGCCCTGGCCGCGGCCGCCGCCGTCAAACGGCGCATCGGACGCACCCCCGCGGTACCGGTGAGCACCGTCTCGGGTGGCGCCGCCGGTGCCCGCCGAGAGCCGATCGCCGAGACCGCACCTGGGCATACCCCCGTCACGTACCCTGAGCGCAGCAATTCGTCCGGACCGCCGCCACCAGGGCTTCGGTACGGGCCCGCGGCGGCCCCGCCCGCGGTGGGGTCAGGGAAAGGACCTGGGGTGAACGACCAACCCTCGGGCATACCCGCGTCGAATCCTCCGGGCGACGCGACGACGAAGATTCCGCGGGCGGCCGCCCCCCTCCAACCCGAAGCATTCGCACCCGACCCCACCACCGGCCTGCGCACGCCTGAGCCGGCCACCGAGTCCGCCCAGCAGGAAGACGTCCACCTGCTGCCGGGGGCCAGCATCGCGGGCGGCCGCTACCGCCTGCTGGTGTCCCACGGCGGCCCGACCGCGCTGCGGTTCTGGCAGGCCCTGGACACCGCCCTGGACCGCCAGGTCGCGTTGACCTTCGTCGATCCCGGCGGCACGCTGCCGCCCGGGCAGGTGCAGGAGATCCTCGAGCGCACCCTCAAGCTGAGCCGACTCGACAGGCCGGGCGTCGCGCGGGTGCTGGACGTGACCAACGCCGGCGCCGGCGGCCTGGTCGTCTCGGAATGGATTCGCGGCGGATCGCTGAAGGAGGTGGCCGACACCTCCCCGTCCCCGATCGGCGGCGCCCGCGCCGTGCAGGCGCTGGCCGCCGCGGCCGAAGCGGCGCACGCCGCCGGGGTGGCGCTGTCCATCGACCATCCCAGCCGCATCCGCGTCAGCATCGACGGCGATGTGGCCCTCGCGTTCCCGGCGACCATGCCCGACGCCACCGCCGCCGACGACATCCGCGGTATCGGTGCAGCGCTGTACGCGCTGCTCACCGACCGCTGGCCGCTGCCGGAGACCGGTGCACCCAGCGGCCTGCGGCCCGCCGAGACCGACCCCGCCGGACAGCCGACCGAGCCGCGCGCCCTCGACCACAACATCCCGTTCCAGATCTCGGCGGCGGCGGCCCGCGCGGTGCAGGAGGGTGGCGGAATCCGCAGCGCACCAACGCTTCTGCACCTGCTGCAGCAGGCGACCGCGGTGGCGGATCGCACCGATCTGATCGAACCGGTCGAGGACGCTTCCACGCGGGGATCCCGAGCCGCCGACGACGACGATCCGGAGGCGGCCGCCCGGCGACGGCGCAACCTGTTCATCGGGATCGGCGTCGGGGCCGGGATCCTGATCGTCGCGCTGATCGTGCTCGCCTCGGTCCTAAGCCACGTCTTCGGCGATGTCGGCGGCGGCCTCAAGGGTGACCAGTTGGGCCTCAACCCCTCGACCTCGTCGGCGCCCGACTCGGCCCCGGGCGATGTGGTGAAACCGACCCGCGTCACCGTGTTCTCCCCGATGGGTGGCGCCGACAACCCCGCGCAGGCGGACAAGGCCCTGGCCGACAGTGGCTGGGAGACCGACGTGTACACCGATTCCAACCCGTTCCCGAACTTCAAGAACGGTGTCGGCCTGATGCTGCAGTTGCCCTCGCCCACCACGGTCGGCAGCGTGTCGCTAACCGTGCCCAGCAGTGGCACCGCCGTGCAGATCCGCTCGGCCAGCACGCCCAACCCGGCCAGCCTCGAGGACACCACGGTGCTGACCCAGCCGACACCGCTGAAGACCGGCACCAACACCATCACCGTCACCGGCGCCTCGCCGACGTCGAACCTGCTGGTGTGGATCTCGACGCTGGGCACCACCAACGGCAAGAACAAGACCACGATCTCCGGCCTCACCGTGAAGGCGGCGTCCTGAACAACGGTGAAGTGCCGGGGGCGGCGCGGCCGGATACTGTCCGGCCATGGCCGGCCGCAGTGGTGAGAACCGCAGTGACGCAGAGTTGTTGGCCGCCCATGTCACCGGCGACCGCTACGCCTTCGAAGCGCTGTTCCATCGCCACCACCGCCACCTCTACCGGCTGGCGCGGCTGACCACCGCCAGCCCGGAGGATGCCGCCGACGCGCTGCAGGAGGCGATGCTGTCCGCGCACCGCACGGCAGCGTCGTTTCGCCACGACGCCGCGGTCGGGAGCTGGCTGCACCGGATCGTCGTCAACGCCTGCCTGGACCGGCTGCGGCGCGCGCGGTGCCGCCCCACCGTCGAACTGTTCGACGACACCTGCGCGGTCGGTGACCGCACCGCGCAGGTCGACACCGCGATCGTGGTGCAGCGGGCGCTGATGCGGCTGCCCGTCGAGCAACGCGCGGCGGTGGTCGCGGTGGACATGCAGGGCTATTCCGTCGCCGACACCGCCGCACTGCTCGGCGTGGCCGAGGGCACCGTGAAGAGTCGCTGCGCCAGGGCGCGGACCCGGCTGGCGGTGCTGCTCGGCCACCTCGACCCGGACAGGTGCGCGGTGCCGGTCCGCTGACCCGGCACACTGGTCGGATGGAATCCACCGGCATCGGTCCCGAGGACGCCGCCGTGGACCGCACCCGTGCCGCGCTGGCCGCCCTGGGGGCCAACCCCGACTCGGCGCCCGAGGTACCGCCCGAGGTCACCGCGCGGATCACCACCGCACTGCACAACGCGCACACGGTGGCCGCCCCGCCCCGGTCGGACACCCCCGCGCACGCGGCCCGCCCGCGGACCCATCCCGCCCGGCTGCTGGCCGCCGGCTGCGGACTGGCCGCCGTCGCCGCCCTGATCGCCGTGGGTACCGCCGCCCTGCTGCGGGGGTCCGGGACCACACCCAGCGCCCCCACCAGCGCCAACCGGATCACGGTGGCACCGAAGGTGCCGCTGTCGGCCGCGCAGTTGGCGGCCCTGGTCAACCGCAGCCCCGAGTTCGGGCCGCTCGCCGACCCGAAGCGGCGCGCCGCCTGCCTGTCCGCGCTCGGCTATCCGGGGGACCAACCGGTGCTGGGGGCGGCAAAGGTGCAGCTGGCCGGCCGGCCGGCGATCGTGCTGGTGCTCCCCGGCGATCGGGCCACCGACCTGGTCGCCCTGGCCGTCGCGCCCAACTGCAGCGCGGTCAGCAGCGCGCTGATCGCCCAGACCACCGTCACCCGCCCCTAGGTGTGCTGCGGTTCCCCACCGGGGAACACCTGCGCCTACCCTGTTGTTCGAACTGGTGCCGTCTCGGCACCCGGCTCACGTCTCGCGCAGGCAACGCAGCCTGCCGGGTGACCGCGACCGGCAGAAAGGCTGGCATGACCGCCCAATCGACCGTGTATGACGTCATCGTCATCGGATCCGGCCCGGCCGGATACACCGCGGGAATCTACGCCGCCCGCGCGCAGCTCAAGCCCATCGTGTTCGAAGGCACCTCCTTCGGCGGCGCACTGATGACCACCACCGAGGTGGAGAACTACCCCGGCTTCCGCGCCGGCATCACCGGCCCCGAGCTGATGGACGAGATGCGGGAGCAGGCGCTGCGGTTCGGTGCCGACCTGCAGATGGAGGACGTGGAGTCGGTGGCGCTGACCGGCCCGGTCAAGGAAGTCGTGACTGCGGGCGGCGAGACCTACCGGGCCCGCGCCGTGATCTTGGCGATGGGCGCCGCCGCGCGCTACCTCGGTGTGCCCGGGGAGCAGGAACTGCTCGGTCGCGGCGTGAGCGCCTGCGCCACCTGTGACGGCTTCTTCTTCAAGGATCAGGACATCGCCGTGATCGGCGGTGGCGACTCCGCCATGGAGGAGGCCACCTTCCTGACCCGCTTCGCCCGCAGCGTCACCCTGGTGCATCGCCGCGACGAGTTCCGCGCCTCCCGCATCATGCTCGAGCGTGCCCGCGCGAACGAGAAGATCACCTTCCTGACCAACACCAATGTCGTTGCGGTGGAAGGTGACACGACCGTCACGGGCCTGCGGGTGCGTAACGCCGTCACCGGCGCCGAGTCCACCCTGCCCGTCACCGGCGTGTTCGTCGCCATCGGGCACGATCCGCGCTCGGAACTGGTGCGCGATCAGGTGGAGGTCGACACCGAGGGCTACGTCCTGGTCCGCGGCCGCACCACCGCCACCTCGGTGGAGGGTGTCTTCGCAGCCGGCGACCTGGTGGACCACACCTACCGGCAGGCCATCACCGCCGCGGGCAGCGGCTGTTCCGCGGCGATCGACGCCGAGCGCTGGCTCACCGATGCCGAAGAGCCGCAACCCAATACGTCTCAGATGATTGGAGCACAACCATGACCGACACCCACGCCACGGTCGCCGTGTCCGACGATTCCTTCGCCGAAGACGTGCTTTCCAGCAAAACCCCTGTGCTGGTTGACTTCTGGGCGACCTGGTGCGGTCCGTGCCGGATGGTCGCGCCGGTGCTCGAGGAGATCGCCGCCGAGAAGGCGGGCGCCCTGACGGTGGCCAAGATCGACGTCGACGCCAATCCGGCGACCGCCCGCGACTTCCAGGTGGTCTCCATCCCCACCATGATCCTGTTCAAGGACGGCCAACCCGTGAAACGCATCGTCGGCGCCAAGGGTAAGGCGGCGCTGCTGCGTGAGATCGCCGACGTCGTTTAGGGCCGCCCAGCCGGGGTAATGGCTACCGAACCGTTATCGGCGGGCTCGCCTGCCGTTTTCTTGAATTGGGACGGCTTCTGCGACAATGCTGCCTAACGTGTCTTGCAAGATGTCAGCGCACGCGATCACCCGCTGACCACGGTGACCGAAGGACCCTGGTATGTCGACCTTGAGCCACGGACCCGGGGACGATGCCTCCTGGCACCGCGCCGGCCGGGGTGATGTGCTCCGTCGCGGGGACCGTGGCGCCGCCGTCGTCGAGATCCGGAGCGCGCTGGCCGCCCTCGGGCTGGTCGACAACCCCGACGAGGACCTGACGACCGGCAAACACGTCGCCGCCGACCTGTTCGACGCGGAGCTCGACCACGCCGTCCGCGCGTTTCAGCAGCGCCGCGGGCTGCTGGTCGACGGCATCGTCGGCGAGGCCACCTACCGGGCGCTGCGGGAGGCCTCCTACCGGCTGGGGGCACGCACCCTGGTCCACCAATTCGGCGCCCCGATGTACGGCGACGACGTCGCGACGCTGCAATCCCGGCTGCAGGACCTGGGCTTCTACACCGGCCTGGTGGACGGCTACTTCGGTCTGCAGACCCACAACGGGCTGATGTCCTATCAGCGCGAGTACGGTCTGGCCGCCGACGGCATCTGTGGCCCGGAAACGTTGCGCTCCCTGTACTTCCTGGGTTCGCGGGTGACCGGTGGTTCGCTGCACGCCATCCGCGAGGAGGAGTTGGTACGACGCTCGGGTCCGCGGCTGTCCGGGAAGCGGATCATCATCGACCCGGGCCGCGGCGGCACCGACCACGGACTGATCACCAACGGCCCGGACGGCCCGATCAGCGAGTCGGACATCCTGTGGGACTTGGCAAGTCGGCTCGAGGGCCGGATGACCGCGATCGGCATGGAGACGTTCCTGTCCCGGCCCGCGGGCCGCAGCCCCTCGGACACCGATCGCGCCGCGACGGCCAACACCGTGGGCGCCGACCTGATGATCAGCCTGCGTTGCGAGACCCAGACCAGTCCGTCGGCCAACGGGGTCGCGTCGTTCTACTTCGGCAGCTCGCACGGCTCGGTCTCCACCATCGGCCGCAACCTCGCGGACTTCATCCAGCGGGAAGTGGTGGCGCGCACCGGTTTACGCGACTGCCGCACCCATGGCCGCACCTGGGACCTGTTGCGACTCACCCGGATGCCCACCGTGCAGGTCGACGTGGGTTACATCACCAGCCCGCGTGACCGCGGCATGCTGGTGACCCCGCAGGCCCGCGACGCCATCGCCGAGGGCATCCTGGCCGCGGTCAAGCGCCTGTACCTGCTGGGCAAGAACGACCGGCCGACCGGAACGTTCACCTTCGCCGAGCTGCTCGCGCACGAGCTGTCGGTCGAGCAGGCCGGCCGACTGCCCGGCTAGCTCCTGACCTCCGCGCCGGCCCCGATCGGCTGGGAACTCTCCAGCAGCCGCTCCAGGGCCGCCTCCACCTCCGCCTTCCAGCCGAGACCCTTGTCGAGCTCGAGGCGAAGCCGGGGAAAGTAGCGGTGCGGCGCGACGACGGTGAACCCCGCGTCGATCAGGAAGTCGGCGTCGATCATGCATTGCTCGACCGAACAGTCGCCGAGGGCGTCCACCACGGGTTGGAGCTCGGGGCTGACGCCGGTGGCGCCCGCGAGTTCGGCGGCCTCGGCGGTCCGGCCGAAGGCCTCCATCGCGCGCACGCCGCGCCGGATCAGCTCGCTGACCACCTGGCTGATCAAGGCATGCGGCAGGTCGTCGGTGTGCCCCGGCTCGACGCCCATCGACGTCAGCAGCACGGCGTCGGCACTCACCGGGCCGGTGGGGAAACGCTGGGCGCGCGGTACTGCACGCGGCGGCGCGTAGAGGATGTAGCCGAGGCAGGGCGGTTCGTCGTCGGAGCCGGGGCCGGCCGCACCGGCAGCCGGTGCCGCGGTGGCGACCTGGCCGCACGACCCCCACTCCAGCATGACCATCGACAGCCATGCTTCCTTCTCGAACTCCGGGTCGCGCAGGTAGTCGCCGCTGCTGAGCGTCGCCGGGTCGACCTCCCAGAACACGCACCGCCGCGCATGCTTGGGAAGCTGTTCGAATGCCGCGAGACGCAACGGCACGATGCGAACGGACACTAGTCTCCCCGGCTTTCCCGCGGTGCGAAAAGGCATAGCAGCTCTTCCAGGATAGGAGACGCGCCCACCTGCGGGCCAGTGCCGGCGGGCAACCGGCCGCCGGCCGGCCGCTTGGTCGAAAACCCTTGCTGCACTGAGCAATTCCTGTTCGGGGTGGGACGCCGGCGAACGCCGGCGACGGATTGTGTCACTGTGACGTAACTGGCCGGTGTGGCGGTGACCGGCGTTTCAGCTCGCAGAGGAGTCCATGAGCCCGACGATGCGCTGCAGATCGTCGACTGAGCCGAATTCGACGACGATCTTGCCCTTGCGCTTGCCGAGGCTCACCGTCACCTTGGTGTCGTAGGTGCCCGACAGCCGTTCGGCGACCTCCTGCAGACCCGGCATCTGGATGGGCTTGCGCCGAGGCTTGGGTGGCGGGTCGGGGTTGGCGCGGTTGGCCAGCGTCACCGCCTCCTCGGTCGCCCGCACCGACAGGCCCTCGGCCACGATCCGGGCCGCGAGCTCCTCCTGGGCCTCGGGGCCGGCCTCCAGGGCCAGCAGTGCCCGCGCATGGCCGGCCGACAGCACCCCGGCGGCGACCCGGCGCTGCACCGCGATGGGCAGCCGCAGCAGCCGGATCATGTTGCTGATCACCGGGCGGGACCGCCCGATCCGCGACGCCAGTTCGTCGTGGGTCACCTCGAACTCGTCCAGCAGCTGTTGGTAGGCGGCCGCCTCTTCCAGTGGGTTCAGCTGCGCCCGGTGGATGTTCTCCAGGAGGGCGTCGCGCAAGAGGTTGTCGTCGGAGGTCTCCCGCACGATGGCCGGGATGGTGGTCAGGCCGGCCTGCTGGGCCGCCCGCCAGCGCCGCTCCCCCATCACCAACTGGTAACGCTGTGGACTCCCCGGGGTCTCGGGTAGCAATCGCACCACGATCGGCTGCATGAGGCCGAACTCGCGGATGGAGTGCACCAGCTCGGCGAGCGCCTCCTCGTCGAACACCTGGCGCGGCTGGCGCGGGTTGGGTTCGATGGCCGTCGGGTCGATCTCGCGGTACGTCGCCCCGATGCTGTCGACCTCGAGGGGGCGGCCGCTTCCCCCGATATCGGCCTGCCGGCCTCCGAGGACCACGTCCGCGGCCGCGTCACCCATCCGCGGACCCATCGACCCCTCCCCCGGGCCGGTCGGGATCAACGAGGCCAGGCCGCGGCCGAGGCCGCCCTTGCGCCGCGATGGCTGAGTCATTGTTGTGCCTCCACTGATGCCGGGGCGGCCCGGTGCGCGAGTTCCCGGCTGGCGTCGAGATAGCTCATTGCACCGCGCGAGCCCGGGTCGTAATCGATGATCGTCATGCTGTAGCCGGGGGCTTCGGAGACCTTGACACTACGCGGGATGACCGTTCGCAGGACCTTGTCTCCGAAATAGTGGCGCACCTCGCTGGCCACCTGGTCGGCGAGCTTGGTGCGCCCGTCATGCATCGTCAGCAGGACCGTCGAGACACTCAGTCGCGGGTTGAGATGCGCCCGGACCATCTCGATGTTGTTCATCAGCTGCGAGACGCCCTCGAGGGCGTAGTACTCGCACTGGATCGGGATCAGCACCTCGGGCGCGGCCACCAGGGCGTTGATCGTCAACAGGCCCAGCGACGGCGGGCAGTCGATGAAGACGTAGTCGAAGTCGGTGCTGTCCAGCTCGGCCAGCGCGGTGCGCAACCGGTTCTCCCGGGCGACCATGCTGACGAGTTCGATCTCCGCGCCGGCCAGGTCGATGGTGGCGGGCACGCAGAACAGCCGGTCGCTGTGCGGGCTCTGCCGGATCGCTGCGTGCAGCGGGATCTCCCCGAGCAGCACCTCGTAGGACGACGGGGTTCCGGAATGGCGGTCGGTGATGCCCAGCGCGGTGCTGGCGTTGCCCTGGGGGTCGAGGTCGATCACGAGCGTCTTGAGACCCTGCACCGCCAGGGCCGCCGCCAGGTTCACCGCCGTTGTGGTCTTGCCGACGCCGCCCTTCTGATTGGCCACCGTGAAGGTGCGGCGGTGCGGCGGCCGGGGAAGCTGACCCGCGGCGGTGTGTAGCACCTGCATCGCACGCTGGGCGGCCGCCCCGATCGGGGTGTCGAACTCGTCCGGGTCCTTCCATGTTTCACGTGAAACATCGGCGCCCGATTCCTGGCCTGAGTGCGGCGGGACGGTCATGGCTCTCGTTTCTGCTTCGTTCGGATCGCTCCGCTCCGGGGAGGGGGTCGCTTGGCGCGCAGCGCGCTCACCACGGTGACGGGTGGACTCGAATACCTCTCGCCACATCTCACCACCTCGACGTCGGTTGCGCCTAACGATGTCAATTCCCGCCCGGTCCCGGCCACCTCGTCCGCGGCGCGCTCCCCCTTCAGCGCCAGCATCCTGCCACCGATGCGCAGCAGCGGCATGCTCCAGCGGGCGAGCTTGTCCAGCGGCGCCACCGCACGCGACGTCACCACATCGGCGCCGGCGAGCTTGGCTCGCACCCCGGCCTCCTCGGCGCGTCCCCGGACCACCTCCACCGGCAGTCCCAGCGCGGAGATGGCTTCGTTCAGGAACTCGGTCCGGCGCAGCATCGGCTCGACGAGGACGACGCGGAGATCGGGGCGGGCGATCGCGACCGGGATCCCGGGCAGGCCGGCTCCGCTGCCGATGTCGACGACAAATGCGTCCGGCTCGATCAGTTCGGCGACCGCCGCGCTGTTGAGCAGGTGCCGTTCCCACAGTCGTTCGACTTCGCGAGGGCCGAGGAGGCCGCGCTCCACGCCCGGCCCGGCCAATAGATCGGCGT
>WBZP01002270.1_pt1 | contig 22282 bp, 19 predicted proteins | sample 5204301 | NCBI WGS metagenome assembly WBZP01 (sample SAMN12412401, study PRJNA552823) | activated sludge metagenome | isolation source: activated sludge from nitrification reactor of wastewater treatment plant... | place: USA: Pennsylvania | collected 2017
CGATAGCCTCGGCGCGGCTGCGGGTGAAGGCCTTCTCGACCAGGACAGGCTTGCCGGCTGCCAACGCGAGCAGCGCGTGTTCTCGGTGCTCGGAGTGCGGTGACGCGACGTACACCGCCTGCACGCTGGGGTCGGCCACGAGCGCCGCATAGCTCCCGTGTGCGGCCGGTATGCCGTGGGCCTGCGCAAAGGCGTCCGCCCGTCCCTGGTCTCGGGAGCCGACCGCGACCACCGTGCTTGCGGTGGCCTCATGAACGGCGGCGGCGAAATGACCAGCGATGCCGCCCGCGCCGAGGATGCCCCAGCGCAGTCCAGGGGCGGTCATCGGGTCGGACACGCGGTGTGATGCGAACATGCCCAGCACCATACGGGCAGACTGGGGGACGTGACTCCCTCAGCGCGCCATGCCCGCGGATCCGGTGGACGGCTTTCGACCGTCCTCCTCGGCACGCTTGGGCTCGCCGTCGTGGTGGGCGCGGGGGCAACGCTGGCTGGCCAAGGTGGGTCTCAAGCCGCGCCGAGCGGAAGCACCACTCGATCGTCTGTGTCCGCGTCCACGACTGGGGCCCGACCGAGCAGTTCGCCGAGTACGTCACAGAGCCCGTCTGCCACTCCGTCGCCCAATTCGACGGCCCGCTGTCCAGGCACGGGGGTGATGGCCCAGGCGTGCGCCCAGATCGGTACGGGGGACAGCATTTACGTGGTCGTCAACAAGAAGCGGCCGCTCTCGCCTAAGACCTATGTGCCTAAGCCATTGGTCACCCCTGCCGTGAAGAACCCCGGCGGTCAGGTGATGCGCAAGGACGCCGCGAGCGCGATGGCCGCCATGATCACGGCGGCGGCCAAGGAGGGGGCCGGGACGATCGGCATCTCGAGCGCCTACCGGTCCTACTCAACGCAGGTGGCGGTCTTCCAGAACGGCGTCGCAAAGACCTCACCGACCGAGGCGCTGAAGTGGTACGCCAAGCCAGGTCACTCGGAGCACCAGACCGGGCTCGCTGCGGACCTGATCCCGATCGGGAATCCGGCGTGCGGTCGGCATCAGTGCATTGGGGAGGTCTCCCAGGGCAAGTGGCTGGCCAAGAACTCCTGGCGCTTCGGTTTCATCCTGCGCTACGAGAAGGGCAAGACCCCGATCACGGGCTACAACTATGAGCCCTGGCACTTCCGGTACATCGGCAAGGACCTTGCGGCGCTCTACCACCAGGGTGGCTTCCACACGCTTGAGCAGTTCTTCGGGCTCCGAGCGGCCGCCACGTACTGAACTGGCCGAAAGTTAATGGTGCGCCGAGCGGGTGGCCGTCACCCTAGACCGATGGACCGACTCCTCATCAGGCTCATGCCCTCATTCGCCTTTGTCGTCGGGGTGTGCACGGCGACCTCTGCCTGGCTGCTGGCCCGGCGTGACGTGCCTACGGGTCTCGTCCAGATCGCTGGAGTCCTTCAGGGGGCGATGGTCGTTGTCGCCGTCGGGTGCCTGGGGGTTGGCGTTCTGCTCGTGCGGCGCGGTGCGGGCTCTCTGGCATCCGCACCAGGCGTTGCGACCCTGTTCGTGGCCGCGATGACTGCGAATGCGGTGGCGCTGAGCACGGCGTTGTCCTCCCAGCCTCAGCGCGTGGTGTCCCTGGTGGCGGTGCTCCTGTCCATCCCGGCCGCCACGCTCTCGGCGCTGGGGGCCCAGGAGTGGCTGGATGCGGGCCTGCCGCGGGGCGACGCGGCATAGGGCTCGCTACGGGTCACCAGGCCCCGGTGGCCTCAGCAATGAGTTCCCCGAGCAGTTCGCCGGCATCGACGGCATACCCGCGCTGGGTGAACCAGGTGCTCATCGTGATGACATCGCGTTCGAGGAAGGTGAAGCCCTGCGGATTGCCGACGATGTCGACGATCTGCGGCCAGTCGATGAAGACCAACTGCTCGCCGCGCAGCAGGACGTTGTAGGGCGAGAGGTCGCCGTGCGCCCAGCCCTCGCGGGAGAGCACCACGAGCGTTGAGCGGAACTGCTCGAACAGGCTCGGCAAGAGGTCCACGGGCGGTCTTGCCTGGGCAAGTCGAGGTGCTGCCACCCTGCCCTCGCCGATGAACTCCATGAGCATCTCGCGGCCATCGAGTTGGATGGGATAGGGCACCGAGAGTTCAAGCTCCCAGAGCCTGGTCAGCGCAGCAAACTCGGCGAATGCCCATTGCCCGCTGACGAGCTCTCTACCGAACTCGGTGCGGCGAGCCATGGCGCGCATCTCGCGGCTGCGGCGTACCCGGCGGCCCTCAAGGTAGCCGGCGTCTCGGTGGAACAGTCGGTGTTCGCCGGTTCGGAAGCGCTTGGCGGCCATGACGATGCCGCGTTCGGTTCCGGGGACCCAGCGTTCGACGAGGTGGACGTCGGCTTCCTTGCCGGTCTTCAGTACGCCAAGGTCGCTATCGACAGCGGCGGCATCGGTGATCACCCAATCTGGCCGAGGGACCGGGCCGTGGCTCGCGGCATCCCAGGTTGACCAGCGTTCGCCCTCGGGTGGCGCGTCCGGATGGGTGCTCAGACTGAAGGCGGTGTCGCCCTCAGAGTCAATGAAATCGTTGTACTGCAACGGAATACTCCAGTCAGAGAAGGATGGTTGGGCAAAGACGTGCCCGCGGAGATGGGTGACATCTGGTCCTCCTCTTCAGTGCTGGGGCGGCGGTATGCCGTGTGCTCGCCTCCCAGCCTGCCCGCCGGGGTGGGCACTGTGCCACCCATTTCTCTTGATCCAGGTCCCGTGGTGCTCTCGGCAGCGGGCGCGCGGGGCGGCGGGCGCGCTGGGCGGCGGGCGCGCGGGGCGGCGGGCGCGCGGGGCGGCGGGCGGCGGAGCGACTCAGCAGAGCTTTCCTGACGTGCCGGTATGCAGGGTGGTGTGGGTTGGCCCGGAATGCTCACCAAGCAGAGGAAAAGTGTGACGGGTGGGGGGAATCACGGTCGGCCAGGGGACCACGGACGGTGAGCACGCGGCATACTCGACAGCAGAATTCACCCTGACTCAAAGGCGGCGATCCAGCGTGTCTCGACTCCAGACCACCGACGGCCTCACCGAGGACCAGCACGAGCTGCTCAAGCTCGTCAAGCAGTTCGTCGACGAGCAGATCATCCCGGTCGCCACGGAGCTCGAGCACCGCGACGAGTACCCGCAGGACATCGTTGACGGGATGAAGGAGATGGGCATCTTCGGGCTGATGATCCCCGAGGAGTACGGCGGCCTGGGTGAGTCACTGCTCACGTACGCGCTGTGTGTCGAGGAGATCGCCCGCGGCTGGATGAGCGTGAGCGGCATCATCAATACGCACTTCATCGTCGCCTACATGATCCTGCAGCACGGGACCGAGGAGCAGAAGCAGCGGTACCTGCCCCGGATGGCCACCGGAGACCTGCGCGGCGCCTTCTCGATGAGTGAGCCGGGGTTGGGCTCCGATGTCGCGGCCATCAAGACCAAGGCCGTCCGCGAGGGCGACACGCAGGACTGGGTGATCAACGGCCAGAAGATGTGGCTCACCAATGGTGGGTCCGCCAACCTCGTCGCCGTCCTGGTCAAGACCGACCTCGGCGAGTCCTCGAGCCCCTACAAGAACATGACGACCTTCCTGATCGAGAAGGAGTCCGGCTTCGGCCAGACCGCCCAGGGCGTGACCGTCCCCGGCAAGATCGAGAAGATGGGCTACAAGGGGGTCGACACCACCGAGCTCGTCTTCGAGGGGCACCGGACCACCACCGAGCAGATCCTCGGCGGGGTTCCCGGCAAGGGCTTCTACCAGATGATGGACGGCGTCGAAGTCGGCCGCGTCAATGTCGCCGCCCGGGCCTGCGGGGTGTCCATGCGGGCCTTCGAATTGGGTATCGCCTACTCCCAGCAGCGCGAGACCTTCGGCAAGAAGATCGCTGAGCACCAGGGCATCCTCTTCCGCTTGGCCGATATGGCCACCAAGGTCGAGTCCAGCCACCAGATGATGGTCAAGGCCGCCCGCCTCAAGGACGCCGGCCAGCGCAATGACCTCGAGGCCGGCATGGCGAAGTATCTGGCCGCCGAGAACTGCGCGGATGTCGTCGAGCAGTCCTTCCGGATTCATGGCGGGTATGGCTACTCCAAGGAGTACGAGATCGAGCGCCTCTACCGCGAGGCACCGATGCTGCTCATCGGTGAGGGCACCGCGGAGATCCAGAAGATGATCATCGGCCGACGGCTGCTGGAGGACTACCAGGCTTAGCCGCGGCCCGACGTGAGGGACAATGGGGGCATGAGTTCGACGAGCCCCCGCCCCTTCCCGACCGTCGCCCGCCGGGGCCTCAGCCTGGGGTACCCCATGTCCCTGGGGGTCTACGAGCGCTACGAGGACGCCCAACAGGCTGTCGATTTCCTCTCGGACCGTGAGTTTCCCGTTCAGGACGTCCTGATTGTCGGCACCGAGCTCAAGCAGCTCGAGCGGGTCACCGGCCGGCTCACTCGGGGCCGGGTGCTCGCCGGTGGGGCTCTGTCGGGCGCCTGGCTCGGCTTCTTTGTCGGACTGATCTTCGCGCTCTTCGACCCTCGCGGATTCTCGGTGCCGCAGATCTTGGGAACCGTGGTCTTTGGCGCACTCTTCGGCGCCATCTGGGCCTTTGTTGGGTATACCGCCACTCGCGGACAGCGTGACTTCACCTCAGTCAGCCAGGTGGTTGCCACCAAGTACGAGGTGCTGTGCGAGCACAAGCACGCTGCCCAGGGCCGTCAACTCCTCGCCGAGCTCGACCCCGTGGGTGCCGCTCAGCGCGCCGCGCAGGAGGAGATCCGCAAGGCTCAGGAGGCCGAGCGCAAGGCGCAGTAGTACGCCGCCAGCGCGCAGTCGTCCGGCGCCCGGTTGGGTCCGCAGGGGGCACCCGGGGCACCTAGACCTCGTCCCGGAGCACTGGGCAGCTCATGCATCGTGGGCCGCCTCGACCGCGGCCCAGCTCGGTCCCCGCGATCTCGAGCACCTCGATGCCCTGGGCCCGTAGGTAGGTATTCGTCGTGACATTGCGCTCGTAGGCGACGACCACTCCCGGGGAGAGGGCCAACACATTGCAGGCGTCATCCCACTGCTCGCGTTCTGCGGCCAGGGAGTCCTGGGCGGTGGTCAGCATGCGCAACTTCGGCACCCCCACTGCCTGCGCCATGACCGCATGCATCTGATCGGCGTCGTGGTGGGTCACCGACAGTTGCCTAGCGCTGCGGCCTGGACGGATGGTGAAGGTCGGCCGCATCCCCAGGCCGGCGTATGCCGTGAAGGACTCCTCATCGACCATCGTCATGACCGTATCCAGGTGCATGAACGCCCGAGCCTTCGGCAGCGAAACGGCCACCACGCGATCGGCTGAACCCTTGGCGAACAGGCTGGCCGCCAAACGCTCGACGCCCTGGGGTGAGGTGCGTTCCGAGAGCCCAACCAGCACCGCCCCGTGACCGAGCACCAGCACATCCCCGCCCTCCACTGGTGCCTCGGCCTCGGTTCGTCCTTGCGACCACACCTGGTGCTCGCCATTGGCGAACATCGGATGCCAGCGATAGATCGCCTCGTAGTTGATGGTCTCTCGCATGCGCGCCGATTTGCGCATGGAGTTGATGGCGACCCCGTCGTAGACCCAGCACGAGGTGTCCCGGGTGAAGAGGTGGTTGGGCAGCGGCGCGAGCACGAAGTCATCCGGCCCCAGCGTGCTCAGCACGAGTGAATCCAACTCGCCCACCATCTCAGTCAACTCGGAGCGGGTCAGCCCCGCGATGAGCATCTCGGCGAGGTCGACGGGGCTGGCCGACTCCATGTGGGCCTCGATGGCATCGACCATGCCGAGCCCGAACGAACGCTCGTGGACCATTCCGGTCAAGACGAAGGCACGCGCTTCCGGCACGGCCATGGTCTCCGCAAGCAGGTCCGAGAGCTCCAGAACCGTGATGCCGCGTCCGGCGAGGAGGCCCGCAAAGGCGTCATGCTCTGCTTGCGCTCGTTCGATCCAGACCATGTCGTCGAAGAGGTACTCGGCCATATTCCGCGGAGTCAGGCGGGACATCTCCCGCCCGGGGCGATGCAAGATCACTTGGCGCAGTTGGCCGACCTCAGAGTTCACGGCATACATCGAGTCGAGTTTCCTCTCAGGCGGATCTGCTGCCGCTCGGACAGCGGGCTAGCGTCACTGGAGCATGTCACGCGCTGGGCATTGCTGCGCGTCGGCGCAGCGGTGCACCGTCGTCGGCTGCCCCGGGGCGAGGACCGGCCTCGATGTCAGCCGGCACGAATCACGCGCCGCTCTGGACCCGGGCCACCCAGCGCTCGACCTCGTCGTATCGGCGAGGCATGCCGGCGGAGAGGTTCTCTGCGCCGCTTTCGGTGACGAGCACATCGTCCTCGATCCGCACGCCGATGCCGCGGAATCGCTCGGGCGCTTTGAGATCGTCGGCCTTGAAGTAGAGCCCGGGCTCGACCGTCAGGATCATGCCTGGCCGCAATTCGGCGTCCATGTACTCCTCCCGAGTGGCCAGCGCGCAATCGTGGACATCCAACCCCAGATGGTGAGAAGTGCCGTGCACCATCCACCGCCGATGATGCATGCCGTGCTCGGTATCGAGCGTGTCCTCCACGCTCATCCCCTCGGGGAGCAGGCTCCACGCATGCAGGTGCTCAGCGATCACGCGAATCGCGGCGGCGTGAATGTCGGAGAACTTCGCCCCCGGCCGGACTGCGGCGATTCCGGCCTCTTGGGCGGCATACACCGCCTCGTAGATCTCCCGCTGGGCCTCGCTGAACGTCCCATTGACAGGCAAGGTACGGGTGATATCCGCCGTATACAGGCTGTCCACCTCCACGCCGGCGTCAATCAACACCAGTTCGCCGTCGACCACCTCGCCGGTGTTCCTGATCCAATGCAGGGTGTTGGCGTGGTCGCCGGCCGCGCAGATCGACTCATAGCCCACACCATTGCCCTGGTGCCGCGCGTGCAGTCCGAAAATGCCCTCGAGCCAGCGTTCCCCGCGCCCACGGGATACGGCCTGCGGTAGATCGGCGATCATCGCCTCGAAGCCGACGGCCGTGGCCGCGACCGCCTGACGCATCTGGTCGATCTCGTACTCGTCCTTGGTCAGCCGCATCGTGGAGACTTCGTGGGCCAGGGCGCCGTCGGCCTCCTGCAGGTTCTCCTCCGCCGCTCCATTGGCCACCCGCTCGCCGTCGAGGCGGGCGGTCAGCGACTGCTCGGCGTCACGCACCATCCGGACGGTGATGGTGCCGGCGTCCTTGACCAGGGCGTCGCCCAGGTCAGCGATGTCGCGGGCCGTGAGGCACAATTCGGTCTCGATCTCCGCCAGGGTCGGCCGAGCGCCCACCCAGAACTCCCCGTATCGAGCGTCCGAGAAGAAGTCGTCGGAGTCGCGCGGAGCGAGCGGGGCGAACCAGAGCACGCTCTCATGGCCGGTGGGCTCGCCCGCCTGGTCAAAGGTCGGCTCCAGTACGAGCAGGGCGTCCGGCTCCCGGTCGGCGCCCAGGCCGGTGAGATAGGCGAATGCCGTGTGCGGCCGGAAGGTGTAATCGCAGTCGTTGGAACGCACTTTCAACCCGCCGGCCGGGATGACCAACCGGTCACCGGGGAAGGCCGCCGAGAGCCTGGCGCGTCGCTGCGCCGCAAAGGGCGCGACCGGGGCCTGTTCGACCCGGCTGATTGCCCGCGGTGCCCAGTCCTCCTTGATGAACTCCCGCATTTCGTCAGTGGTCACCCGGGAGCGGTTGTCTGCTGGCGTCTGTTCTTCGCTCACCCGGTTATCGTGCCACCATGGGTGCCTTCACGGGGGAGTCCTTAGGCGAGCGGCTGCGCAACCACTTCGGCCACCGCCACCATCTGTATGGGGTGCTGCTCGACGAGATCGGATTGGACTGGGAGCGCGGCGGAGTCAGCCGGGACATTTTCGCGGGCTGGGAGCAGGCCCGTCCGCAGGCCCTCCCGCAACTGCGGCTGCTGGCCGGCCTCTTCCGCGTGGTGCTGCGGGGTGAGGCTCCAGACCTGGCGGAGTTCTACCCCTGCCTGGGTGGGCTGCGTGATCCCGAGCAGGTTTGGCCGATCGCCCAGCCGGTGATCGAGGCGTATGCCGCCGAGCTGCGATCCGCGCTGGACGTCCATCCGCAAACCAATGAGGTCGGTCGATGTGTGGCTCTGCATGTCGGACTGGTGCACGCCGTGCGTGCGACCGGGTTAAGCCGCGTGCGACTGCTGGAACCGGGCGCGTCGGGTGGTTTGGGCCTGCAGGTCGACCGGGTGCGACTCCTGGGGGATGGTTGGCGCGCCGGCCCAGCCGACAGCGGCCTGATCATCGATGGGTGCGGAGCGCGCGGACTGGGGCACGCGGCATACGAGATCGTGCAACGGGCTGGCTGCGATATTGATCCGGTGGATGCGTCCACGCGAGAGGGCGCCGACTACCTCACCAGTTTCGTGTGGCCATTTCATGTTGAGCGGCACGAGCGGCTGCGCGCGGCTCTGGCACTGGCCCGTGAACACCCGGTGGTGGTCGATCGCGCCCCGGCATCGGCGTGGGTGCGTGAGCGGCTGGCCGAACCCGTGCCCGATGACCTGCTGACCGTCGTCTGGCATTCGGTAACCCGGATCTATTGGCCCCGAGCGGAAACCCAGGCGATGGAAGCCGCCATTGAGGAGGCCCGCGCTCGGATTCCCGTGGTGCACATCGCCATGGAGCATCCGTGGGACGGGTCAACCCCCCAGGCCGACGCGGGCGAGTTGCCCGTCATCGAGGTCGACGGGGTCCGCCTTGGTCATGCCGGCCACCACGGTCCGCCGGTGGTCCTTGACGGGTGAGAGGACACTAGGGGTATGGAGCAGACCCAGCGCGCGCAGGACACTCGCCTGACTATGGTGCTCGTGGGGCTGCCGGTGGCCATTGGAGTGGTGGGGGTTCTCCTGGCGCGCTCCTGGCGAAGTGACCTGCCCGACCCGGTTGCCACGCACTGGGGCCTTTCGGGCCCGCCGGATGGCTACTTGCCACTCAACCAGGCCATCTGGCTGGCTGGGCTAGGCAGCATTTTGGGGCTCGTCATCGGTGCGACGATGCTGGCGCTCGCTGCACGAGTCCCCGAGGCCCGTCGCGGTGGCGCTGCTGTGGTCGCGGGCTCGAGCACCTTGGTCACCTCGATCTTGGTGGGGACCCTGGCGATCCAGCGCGGCATCGACGACGCCAGTCGTGCGCCGGGGGTCGGCGCGGTCCTCGGTGTTTCCTTCATGCTGGCCGCGATCATGGCGGTGCTCGGAGCCTGGAGTGTGGGATCGCTCCCCAGTGAGACGTTGCGTGCGTACGAGCCGATTCCGGCGAACGCCCCCCGAGCCGAACTTGAGCCGGGGGTTGAGCCGCTGTGGACCGGTGTGGCCCGATCGACCCCGTGGGTCTACATCGTGGTGGCCCTCGTGGCCATCCCGCTCATCGTCATTGCCGTGAGCGGGGGCTACGCCTTCGTGATCATCGTGTCTCTCGCCTTCGCGGGACTGCTCATGGCGGCCACGAGTTCTTTCCGGGTGCGGGTGGATCGGCAGGGGATCGCGGTGCGTTCGGTCCTGGGTTGGCCGGGGTGGACCCTGCCGCTCAGCGATATTGCCGAGGCTCGCGCGGTGGACATTGATCCCCTGCGCGAATTCGGTGGGGTGGGTCTGCGGGCGGGGCGGGACTCACGCTTTGGCGTCGTGCTGCGCAAGGGGCCGGCCTTGGAGATCCGACGAGGCAATGGGAGCGCATTCGTGGTGACGGTGGACGGTGCTGATGAGGCGGCCGCCTTGGCCAATGCGCTGGCCGACGAGGCCCGCTCGTAGGAATCCGATTAGAGGGTGACCCAGTCCAAGGTGCGTTCGACGGCCTTGCGCCACACGGCATACCCCCGCTCCCGGTCCTCATCGGACCAGGTGGGCTCCCAGGCATGATCCTGCGCCCAGTTCGCTCGCAACTCATCGGTGCTCTCCCAGAACCCGACGGCCAGCCCAGCGGCATAGGCCGCACCCAAAGCAGTGGTCTCGGGAACCACCGGTTTGGAGACCGGGACCCCGAGGATGTCGGCCTGGAGCTGCATACACAGGGCATTGGCGGTGACCCCGCCATCCACTTTGAGCATGGTCAGGGGCACGCCGGAGTCGGCAGCCATGGCGTCCACGACATCCTTGGACTGATAACAGATGGCTTCGAGAGTGGCTCGGGCGATGTGTGCCTTGGTATTGAAGCGCGACAATCCCACGATGGCCCCCCGGGCATCGCTGCGCCAGTACGGAGCAAAGAGCCCGCTGAAGGCGGGGACGAAAGCGACGCCCCCGTTGTCCGGCACCGACGCCGCCAGGGACTCCACCTCGCGCGCATCGTTGATGATCCCCAGTTGGTCGCGCAGCCACTGGACCGCCGACCCGGTCACCGCGATGGACCCCTCGAGCGCATACACCGGCGCCTGATCACCCAACTGGTAGGCCACGGTCGTGAGCAGGCCATTGGTGCTGCGAACGATCTCGGTGCCGGTGTTGAGGATGAGGAAGTTCCCGGTGCCATAGGTGTTCTTGGCCTCGCCCGGCTCGAAGCACACCTGTCCGACCGTCGCGGCCTGCTGGTCGCCGAGCACACCGGTGATCCGGACCGCGGAGCGACCCTTGATAGCGGGTGTCTGGCCGTATGCCGCGGGATGGCTGCTCGCAGAAATGGTCGGGAGCATGGCCCGTGGGATGCCAAAGAAGCCGAGCAGCTCCTCATCCCAATCCAAGGTCTCCAGGTTCATCAGCATGGTGCGGCTGGCGTTGGTCACGTCCGTGGCATGCACGCCGCCATCCGGACCACCGGTGAGATTCCAGATCACCCAGGTGTCGGGGGTGCCAAAGAGGGCATCGCCGCGTTCGGCGGCAGCGCGCAGGCCCTCGACGTTTTCGAGCATCCACTGCACCTTGCCGGCGGAGAAATACGTGGCCGGCGGCAGACCGGCCTTGCGGCGGATGACCTCACCGCGGCCGTCGGCCTGCAATGCTGCGGCGATCTTGTCGGTGCGGGTGTCCTGCCACACAATCGCGTTGGCGTACGGACGCCCGGTATGCCGATCCCACACGATGGCGGTCTCGCGCTGATTGGTGATGCCGATCCCGACTAGGTCGGCGGTGCCCAGCCCGGCGGTGGTCAGCGCAGTGCCGATCACGGTCTCGGTGCGTTCCCAGATCTCGATGGGGTTGTGTTCGACCCAACCGGCACGCGGCAGGATCTGCTCATGCTCGAGTTGGTGACGAGCGACCTCGCGCCCGTCGTGATCGAAGATCATGAACCGGGTGCTGGTCGTGCCCTGGTCGACTGCGCCGATGAAGTCCGCCATGGGCCAAGCCTGACATAGGCGTGAGCAAGGGCACGTGCGCTATCCCTTGGTGAGTCAACTCATGACGGCAAGGATGGGCGGGTGAGTAAGACCTGGGCTGGCAACTTCTTCGAGGACTTCGCCATCGGCCAGGAGCTCGTGCACACGAGCCCCCGGACGGTGACCGAGGGTGACGCCGCGCTGTACACGGCGCTCTACGGGCCGCGCTTCGCGCTGACCTCGGGCGCATCCTTTGCCGCGAGCTGTGGTCTGGAGCGGATGCCGCTGGACTCACTACTGGTCTTCCACACTGTCTTCGGCAAGACCGTCCCGGAGATTTCGTTGAATGCCGTGGCAAATCTCGGCTACGCGCGCGGGGTGTTCACCGCGCCGGTCTTCGCTGGGGACACCCTGAGCGCCCGCTCGCAGGTCGTGGGGTTGAAGGCGAACCGCGATGGCAAGACCGGGGTGGTGTACGTGCACTCAGTCGGGCGCAACCAGCACGACGAGATCGTGCTCGACTATTACCGATGGGTGATGGTCCGTAAGCGCGCTGAGGCCAGTCCCGCCCCGGACACCGTGATCCCCGATCTGCCGTCGGCCGTGGCCACCGCGGATCTGGTGGTGCCAGCGGGACTGGACTTCACGGCATACGACACTGCGCTGGCCGGGAGCCCGTATGTGTGGGACGACTATGCGGTGGGGGAGCGGATCGACCATGTCGATGGCGTGACCATCGAGGAGTCCGAGCACATGCTGGCCACCCGGCTCTGGCACAACACGGCCAAGGTGCATTTCAACCAACATGTCGAGAGCCAGGGGAGATTCGGCCGGCGAATCGTGTACGGCGGCCACGTCATCTCGATCGCGCGTGCGCTCAGTTACAACGGGCTGGCCAATGCGCAACTGCTGCTCGCGCTCAACGGAGGCACGCACGCCAATCCGACCTTCGCGGGTGACACGGTCTATGCCTGGAGCGAGGTGCTGGAGCGGATCGAGCTGCCCGGTCGCACTGATGTCGGAGCGTTGCGGATGCGGACGGTGGCGACCAAGGATCTTGCCTGTGCGGACTTCCCGTACAAGGACGCTGACGGCAAGTACCTCCCGGGTGTGGTGCTCGACCTCGACTACACCGTCCTCATGCCACGCCGCTGATCCCTCGTGTTTCAGGGGGTCTGCGAAGGGGTGGTTGCCTCGGCAGTGGCACCCAGGCCCGCTACTGGGCCGTCGCTGGCATTCACGCTCACGTGGGGCTGGTAACTCCGAGGCACGCCGCTCCAGGTGACGGCGGAAACCCGCACGTCCAAACCCTCGGTCATCGCGGCGCTCTGCTCGACACTCGTGCCGAAGGTGGCACCCTCGCCGTCGAAGGCGGCATAGGTCGAACCGGTGGTGATCAGGTATGCCGTGTACACCTCACCCGTCCGCTCATCGGCGATCATGGCGGCGTTGTCCTCTAGGGAGTACTGCCACACGGTCTTGCCGGTCTCGGTCACCAGGCGAGCTGTGCGAACGCCGGCCGCTTCCGTCACGATCAGGCGCCGACCGGGGTGCGGCAGGATGCTGCCGATCATGAAGTTCACGATCCCGGTGCGGTCAGCCCCAGTGCGTGGCGTCGTACGACCAGACAACAAATCCGATGTTCCCGGGAGGTGCAGGGTCACGGAGGCGCCGAATCGCGGTGCCTCGTGCGAGGTTTGGGCGTGAGCGAAGGCGAGGCCGCTGGCCAGAGTGGCCCCGACGAGGATGGCGACGGCGCTGGTGCGAATGATCATCTGACTTCTCCCTTGAACGTCGGTGTTTCTACCCATCACTACTGCGAGGGCGACCGAAAGGTTGCTTTGCTCGTTCGATCACTACCGCCCCTCGGCGGGGTGACTAGCTGCCCGTCCAGCTCGCCGCGGCGCCGCTGGCTTCGGTCCACGCGAGCGAGGGCTTGTAGCTGCCGGGCCGGGCGGTAGTCTCATAGGTCGCGACGATGGCATTCGCGTCCGCACTGCCCATCGCGATCACCTCGGTGCGCACGTTCGCCGCGGACGGGACGCCGCTTAGCACGATATCGGTGGCCTTGCTGGCAACCTGTATGACGATGTACCCGCGGTGGACGGCGCCTGCGGTACCACTGCCGCTCGATCCCGCCAGGACGAGCCGGCCATGTGTCTTGCGCGCTTCCGAGGGCCACGTGGACGTCCGGTTCCACAACTTCTGGTCCGTGTCGTCACGCTCGACGAAGCCAAAGGTATCGAGGGCTTCGGACCAGTAGACGACCCGGAGACCATCGGCGGAGGCGCCGTGGGGCACCGCCTCTCCAGCCCCGTCAAGCACGGCGAGGTCGGGGGTCATGCGGACCGCCCCTGCGACCTGTGGGGCTACTGATGGCTTCTCGAACCGGAAGCCTGTCAACTGCCAGCCACTCGCCCCGAGGGTCGCGTCGTCGCTGGTCATGCCGCCCTCCCTCAGTGGGGCGACCAGGTCGACCCAGAGCGACCCGGGGCTGAGCACGGCGACCACACCCACAGAGTCAAAGTGCACCAGTGAAGACCTGGCGGATCCGAGGTCGAGATCGGTCGATGCGGTATCCAGTAGCCCGCCCTTGCTGTCTCGAAGGGTGAGTGCTGCGCTTGCTGTGGTGCCGCTGCCCTGGACGAGCTGTGCGGTCACCGAATACTCCTGTGGGTTGGGCGGGATCGCATCACCCGATATGGACATCGCGAGTGTCACGGTGGCGCTGATCGGTCCTTCGTTTGGCGACGGCGAAAGGGTCGGGGTCCGAACGCTTGAGCCCGGCACCGAGACCGAGGCCGGTGCCCCCGAGGTGAGCGCGCCATAGGTGCCGACGGCCAGCACGGTTGCGGCCGCGACGCCCCCGGCCGCGGCGACGATCCGACGGCGGCGGACGAGTCGAGATCCCTCCCCAATCACCGCAGCGGTGTCGAGGTCGAGGTCGGGTGCGGACGCCCCGGCGGCATCCAGGTGATCGCGGAGCTGGTCCTCGAAAGGATCGGTCGAGAGGTTCATTGGGTGCCTCCTGAAGTGGTGGCGAGGTGAGTACGCAGTGAGGCCAGGCCACGTGATGCGGCCGACTTCACGCTGCCAACGGAGATGCCGAGCAGATCGGCAACAGCCTGCTCAGAGAGGTCCTGGTAGTACCGAAGGATGACGACCTTGCGCTGCTGCTCGGGAAGGGTGCGCAGCAGACGCACGATCTCATCGCGGTGCTCGACGCCGGCCCCTCCACCAGCATCGAGGTCGGCGCGCTCGGGGACCTGCGGGTACGCCGTCTCCCCGCGGGTCGCCCGCCAGGTGTCCGTGCGTTGGTTGATCAGCACCCGCCTGGCATAGGCCAAGGCCTGATCTTCACGCACACGGGACCACGCGGCATACGTCTTGACCAGCGCGGCTTGCACGAGCTCGCTCGCCTGGTCATGGTTTCCGGTGAGGAGCCATGCGGTGCGCATCAGGCTGGCGGAGGACTGCTCCATGAAGACCGAGAACGCGTGATCGCGCTCAGCCTTGCTCGGCCTCCCGAACACCATGCCTCCTGTTGATGGTGACTATCTGACACTGTGCACTACGGCGGTATGCCGCCTCAGGTTGCCTCGCGCGGTCAGGCAGTTTCTGGTGATGGCTCTAGGCTGGGGGCGTGACGATCGATGGCGCCGCGTTCTCGGCAACCTTCGTCACGCTGCTGGTGATCATGGACCCTCCCGGCGCGATCCCGATCTTCCTGGCGCTCACCGGACGCCTCTCGCGACGGGAGCAGATGGCTGCGGCGCGACGTGCCTCATTGGTGGCACTGGCGGTGATCGCGTCCTTCGCGGTCTTCGGGCAGCGGATCTTGGACTACCTGCACATCTCGCTGCCTGCCCTGCAGGGCTCGGGTGGCCTCCTCCTGCTCATCGTGGCCCTGCAGTTGATGGTCGGTCACGAGGGCGAACAGAACGCCGATGTCGGCGTCAATGTCGCGCTCGTCCCCCTGGGCACGCCCTTGCTCGCGGGTCCTGGGGCCATCGTTGCCACGATGCTGGCCGTGCAGAATGCGCACACCGAGGGGTCGTGGGTCGCCGTCGGTTTGGCCCTCGTGGCGGCGCTCGCGGTCGTCTGGGCGACCCTGCATTTCGCCGGGCCGTTGGGGCGGCTGCTTGGCGAGTCGGGGATCGTGTTGCTTTCCCGGATTGCGGGCCTGCTGCTCTCGGCCATTGCCGTGCAGATGATCGCCGACGCGGTCATCGCGTTCGCCCGGACCGCATAAGGCGCCTGAGGCGGCTTCGCCCCAGGCGCCTCAGGCGCGGGTCAGCTAGCCGAGTTCGGCCAGGATCGCGGGCACAACTTCGTGCATGTCGCCGACGACGGCATAGGTCGCCTTGGTGACCATGGGAGCGTCGGGATCGGTGTTGATCGCGAGGATCGTCTTGGAGGAAGCGCAGCCAGCCCAATGCTGGATCGCGCCGGAGATCCCACACGGGATGTACAGGTCTGGGGAGATGCGCGAGCCGGTCTGACCGACCTGCTCGTGGTGCGGCCGCCACCCCAGTGAAGTGACGACGCGGGAGACGCCGAGGGCGCCACCCAGCCGCTCGGCAAGGGCGACCACGTCATCGAACCCATCGGGACCACCAGCGCCGCGTCCGGCGCCGACGACCACCTTGGCGGAGGTCAAACCGGAGGTATCCCCACCGGTGCGCTCTTCAACCCGAACAACCTGCGCCCGCAGGTCCTCAGGGGCGATGGTGACGGCCAGTGGCCGGACCTCGGCGGCGCCCGGCGTGGCCGCTGCCTCGGGCTCGACCGCGTGGCCGGCCATGCTCAGGAGCCGAACCCGGCTCTGCACCGCAGTGCTCTCGATGACCGAACCGCCGACAACTTGACGCTGCACGCGCAGCGGGGTGACCGAGTCAACCGAGACCACATTGGCAGCCATGTCGAGACCGCGGCGAGCGGCCACGTGCGCGAGGATCTCGTTGCCGCGCCCGGTGCCCGGGGCGATCACGAGGTCCGCGCGCGCTGCCCGACCGGCAGCCTCAACCACACCAGCCCAGGCAGCCGCGGCGTACCGGCTGAGCTCGGGGTTGTCGACGGTGTGGACCGCCGCAACGCCCTGCTCGCGGCAGTCCGCGAGGACACTGTCGGTGGGGGTGCCGAGGATGACGGCATGAAGCTCTCCGGCGCCGAGCGCTCCCAAGCCACGCGCAAAGGTCAGGGTCTCGCGCGAGACCAGCGAGGCCCGCCCGTCCTCGACCTCGACGACAACGACAACGCTCATCGCGACACCACTCCCAGTTGCGTGAGGACCTCGACCACGGCGGCGGCGGCCTGCGGGCCTTCACCGAGGATGGTGACCTGACTTGGCGGCGGCGGGGGAACCGTCAGGCCTGCCCGACCAGAACCCTTGGGCGAGCCGGACCAGGTGACCGTCTCGATCTCGGCCTTTTTGGCCTTCATGCGGCCCATGACCGAGGGGTAGCGGACGTCAGCCGCACCTTCCAGGATGGAGGCCACGGCGGGCAGGGCCACCTCATAGACCTCGGTCCCCGCCGGGCCGTCACCGGTGAGCGTGGCGACGCCGTCGGCCACAGCCACGGTCTTCATGCCAGTGACGACGGGACGGCCTAGTGCGTAGGCGAGGCGGACACCGACCTGGAAGTCTCCGGTGTCCGCTGCATCATTGCCGACCAACACCAGGTCGTATGCCGTGCCGGTCGCCGCCCGCTGGGTGACGACCTCGGCGATGGCGGCCGCGATGTCCGCGGGTCCCATGGCGTCGGGGTCGGCTTCGACGAGGATGCCATCGGTGGCGCCCACAGCGATCGCGTTGCGGAGCTGCTCGGCGGCGTCCGCGGTGCCTACCGACAGGACCGTGACCGTGCCGCCGGACTCGCCGGCAACCTCGACGGCCAGGGCTACCGCAGCCTCCTCGTGCGCGGAAGTGGTGTACCCGGCATACCGGCCGTCGACCCGCATGGCGTCGTCGGTCAGGACGACCTCGCCCGTGGCGTCAACCACACGCTTGACGCAGACCAGCACATTGGTCATGCCAGGCCCCGGATGCGCAGGTTCTCGGGGTCAAAGAGCGAAGTGGCGTCGATCGACTCAACGGTCACCGGGTAGAGCTCCTCCATGTACGACACGGCGAGCTTCTCACCGAGGTTGGCGCGCTCGGGCGGCAGGAAGGCCATGAGCACGTGCTTGCCCAGGCTCGGAGCAGAGCCCGCCGAGGTGACATAGGAGTGGTGGCCGTGGCCGTCGGTGAGCAGGCTGCCGTCGGGGTTGACGATCGGCTCACCGCCGAGCATGTAGCGCTTCACGCCGCTCGCGCTCTCGTGGTGGTCAACGGTCAGCGTGCACAAGACGGCAGCACGCTCGGCGCCCGCCTGGGCCTCGTAGGCTGCGCGGCCGATGAAGTCGGCGTCCTTGAGCTTCTTGCGCTCCATGCCAACCTCAAAGAGGGTGCGCGAGCCATCGAGCTCGGGTCCGTAGGCACGGTAGCCCTTCTCGATGCGACCGGTGGTGCCGTAGACGCCGATACCGACAGGGACGATGCCGTGCGGCTGACCGGCCTCGTGGACTTGCTGCCATAGGGCGGCGCCCATCTCCATGGGGGCGTACAACTCCCAGCCGAACTCACCGACATACGAAATGCGTGAAGCGAGCACCGGTAGGTTGCCGATCTCGATGTTCTGGCAGGTGCCGAATTTGAAGGTGCCGCTGGAGACATCGGAGTCCGTGAGCGAGCCCAGGATGTCCAGCGCCTTGGGCCCCCAGAGGCCGACCGTGGTCCACGAAGAGGTGACGTTGACGCAGACGGCGCCGCCATCGGCGGGCATCCGGTCGCTGAACCACTTGAAGTCCGCCATGCCGTGCGCGCCACCGGTGACCACCCGGAAGGTGTCATGCGCCAGGCGCATGACGGTGAGGTCGGAGCGGAAACCGCCGCGGTCGTCCAGGACCGGGGTGTAGATCACGCGCCCGATCGGGACATCGGCCTGAGCCACGATGATCCGCTGGACGGTCTCCATGGCCTTGGGGCCGATGACGTCGAAGATCGCGAATGCCGTGAGGTCGACCATGCCGGCCCGCTCCCGCATGGCCAAGTGCTCGGCGTTGATGATGGGCGACCACCAACGGCTGTCCCACTCGTTCTCGCGCGGCATCACCTTGTCGCCGTACTCGCCGAGAAGGGCCTCGTTCGAGGCATACCAGTGTGGGCGCTCCCAGCCGGCGGTCTCAAAGAACTCTGCGCCCAGCGCCTTCTCAGCCGCGTGCATGGGGGAGAGCCGCAGGTCACGGCCGGAGAGGTATTGCTCGGCCGGGTGGATGATCCCGTAGGTCTTGATGAAGGACTCGGAGGTGCGAGCTCGCACCTGAGCGCGGGTCTTCTGGTGCGGCCAGAAGCGCGAGGCGTCCGAGTGAGACATGTCGATCTCGGACCAGCCGCGGGTCATCATCTCGGCGAGGGCGCGACCGGTGCCGGGGCCTTCCTTGATCCACACGGCGGCGCAGGACCACAGGCCCTTGACCTCGGGGGTCTCACCGACGATGGCGTGCCCGTCGACGGTCAGCGAGAGCAGACCGTTGATGGCGTAGCGGATCTCCGCGCCGTCCTGACCGAGCAACTCAGGCATGAGCTCGAGGGCCTGCTCGAGCTGCGGGTCGAAGTCGTCCTCGGTGAACGGCATCTCGGTGGGGGAGAGTTTGGCCTGCTCAATGGAGGGGATCTCGTCGACGTTGTGCAGGATCGCGCGGTGGGCGTAGGAGCCGACCTCCATGTCCGAGCCGTGTTGGCGCTCGTAGCAGAGGGTGTCCATGTCGCGGATGATCGGGAAGGAGATCTCGCCCGGCTTCTCGGCGAGCTCGGGCAGCGGGCCGACCGAGATCATCTGGTGCACGGCCGGGGTCAGCGGAATCTCGGCGCCGGCCATCCGGGCCAGGTGGTAGCTCCAGATGCCGGTCGCGATGACGACGTGCTCGGCCTCGATGCGGCCAGCGGTCGTCTCCAGGGCCTTGATCCGGCCCTCCTCGACGACCATGGAGAGCACTTCGACATTGGGAACCGTGGTGAGGGCGCCCTTGGCGATCGCCTTCTCGCGCATGATCGTGCCGGCACGCAGGGAGTCCACAACGCCGACGCCCTCCTGCCACATGCCGCCGATGATGACGTCCTTGTCCAGGAAGGGGACCTTCTCCTGCACTTCCTCGGGGCTGACCAGGGAGGCCTCGACACCCCAGGCCTTGGCCGAGGACATCCGACGCCGCAACTCCTCCATCCGCTCTTGCGTCCGGGCGACCTCGAAGCCGCCGGAGCGGGTGAAGACGTCCATCTCCTTGTACTGACGCAGCGAGTCGTGGGTGATCTCGGAGTTCTCCCGGTTGTGGTCGACCAGGAAGATGAAGTTGCTGGCGTGGCCGGTCGAGCCGCCGGGGTTGGGCAGCGGGCCCTTGTCGATCTGGACCATGTCGGTCCAGCCCAGTTCGGCCAGGTGGTGCACCAGGCTGTTGCCGGCGATACCGGCTCCGATGATGACGACCTTGGCGCGCTCGGGGAGGGTGGCCATGGCAGGGTCCTTTCAAAAGGTGCGCTATACGCAACGCGGCGCGCGATACGCACCAATGATGCCAGATGCGCTAGGTCGTGTCACCGTCTCGGCGCCCTTTTCCCGGGGGTCTGCTCAGCACTCGATGACGGTCACGGCTAGTCCACCGCGAGAGGTCTCCTTGTACTTGCTCTTCATATCCAGCCCGGTCCGGCGCATGGTTTCGATGGCCTGGTCCAGGCTCACCGCGTGGGTGCCGTCTCCGCGGCGGACCAGCCGGGCGGCGTTGATGGCCTTCACTGCGGCGATGGCGTTGCGCTCGATGCACGGGATCTGCACTAGCCCACCAACCGGGTCGCAGGTCAGGCCCAGGTTGTGCTCAATGCCGACTTCCGCAGCATTCTCGACCTGCTCGGGGGTGCATCCGAGTGCTTCGGCGAGTCCGGCCGCGGCCATCGCACAGGCCGACCCGACCTCGCCTTGGCAGCCGACCTCGGCCCCGGAAATCGAGGCACCGAGCTTGACCAGAATGCCGATCGCCCCGGCCGCGAGAAGGAAGTCGATGATCCCGTCCTCGCTGGCCCCGGGGACAAAGGCCTCGTAGTAGTGCAGCACCGCCGGGATGATGCCCGCAGCTCCATTGGTCGGCGCCGTGACGATCCGGCCGCCGGCGGCATTTTCCTCGTTGACCGCCAGGGCATAGAGGTTGACCCAGTCCATGGCCCGCAGTGGGTCGTGCTGATCGTCCTCGGCGTCGAGGGCGGCCTTGAGTCGGGCCGCGCGCCGCGGCACATTGAGTCCCCCCGGGAGTATGCCGTCGCTGGAGCAGCCATTGCTGACGCACTCCTGCATGACAGCCCAGATGTGCAGGAGTTGGGCCCGCGTTTCGCTTTCCGGTCGCCAGGCCGCCTCATTGGCGAGCATGACCTGACTGACCCGCAGGCCCGTTCGACGGCATACCTCCAGCAACTCCTCGCCGGTGGTGAAGGGAAGCGGCACCGAGGCAACCTCTCCGGCGGGGTGCTCGGTCGATTCCTCGGCATCGTCGGCGCTCACGATGAAGCCTCCGCCGATGGAGTACATCTCGGCGCTGGTGAGCAGGCGGCCGTCCTCATCGAACGCCTCGAAGATCATCCCGTTGGGATGGCGGGGGAGGATCGTGCGACCGAGCAGCAGGACGTCATTCTCCAGGTCGAAGGCGATCTCTCGCACTCCGCCCAAGAGCAGCCGTCGCGACGCCCGGACCTGCGCGATTCGGGCCTCGACACCGGAGGTGTCCACGTCCTCGGGCTTCTCGCCCAGCAACCCCAGGACGACCGCGACGTCACTGCCGTGTCCCCGCCCGGTTGCCCCGAGTGAGCCATAGAGCGTGGCGCGCACCCGGCATACGGCATCGGCATGGCCCTGGAGGGTGAGCCCAGCGGCGAACCGGGCCGCCGCCCGCATCGGGCCCACGGTGTGGGAACTCGAGGGCCCGATGCCGACAGAGAACAGATCGAGGACGGAGAGGTGCACGCGCAACCTTTACAGAGCGGAGACTTGGCGGGATGACGGGAGGCTAGCGGGGAGGTGGCTGTCGCTCCAGGGACCCTTCGATCTCCTCCACGTCGGCCTCGAGCTCGTCGACGTCCTGCTCGAGCCGATGGAGCGAAGTACGCAGCGGGCCACGCAGGGTTGATTCAAAGGTCTCCTGTCGAAGGCTCTTCCACAGCGAGACGCACAGCCCAATGAGGATCATCAGGAAGGGGAAGCCGATGATGATGACCCCGGTCTGTAGGGCCGAGAGACCGTTGGCGAAGAGTAGGACGGTGGCGATGACGCCGGTGACCACCCCCCAGAAGATGACCAGGCTTCGGTTGGGTTCCTCTTCGCCGCGCTGACTCAGCATGCCCATGACGATGGATGCCGAGTCGGCCCCTGTGATGAAGAAGATCGCGATGAGGAAGACGGCCAGCGAGACGGTGATGCTCGAGAGCGGGAACTCACGCAGGGTGCCGAATAGGGTGGTCTCGAGGCCGTCCTTGACCAGCGCGGCCATGTCTTTGCCCTCCTTGAGCTGGAGGTCAAAGGCCGCCCCGCCGAGAATCGAGAACCACACGAACGAGACCAGGCTCGGAATGGCGATGACGAAGATGACGAACTGGCGGATGGTGCGCCCCTTGGAGATTCGGGCGATGAACATGCCGACGAAGGGGGTCCAGGAAACCCACCAGGCCCAGTAGAAGATCGTCCAGCCGGAGAGCCAATCGCCACCGCCAAAGACCCCGGTTCGGAAGCTCATGCCCGGCAGTTGGGTGAGGTAGCCGCCGATGGATTCGGTGAAGGTTGACAGGATGAAGACGGTCGGGCCGACCACGAAGATGAAGAAGACCAGCAGGGCCGCGGCCACCGCGTTGGCGTTGGACAACCACTTGATGCCCTTG
>WBZP01002271.1_pt1 | contig 22279 bp, 21 predicted proteins | sample 5204301 | NCBI WGS metagenome assembly WBZP01 (sample SAMN12412401, study PRJNA552823) | activated sludge metagenome | isolation source: activated sludge from nitrification reactor of wastewater treatment plant... | place: USA: Pennsylvania | collected 2017
TTCCGATCCGTCCTGGGCGCAGCGGGTGGCCGCACACCGCGCCCGGCGCCCCCCGGAGTGGGTGACGGTGGAGAGCGCCGACGTCGCCGAACAGCTGCGCACCGACCCGGCCACCGCCACGCTCGTCGACGACATCGGGGGCTGGCTGACCGGCGTGATGGACCGCGCCGACGCCTGGAACGGCGGTCCGGTCGACGGGCCGGTGGCCGAGCTGATCGACGCGGTCGGCGAGTTCCGGGCGCCGCTGGTGCTGGTGAGCCCCGAGGTCGGGCTGAGCGTGGTGCCCGCCACCGCCGCCGGCCGGTGCTTCGCCGACGAACTGGGCACGCTGAACCGGCGACTGGCGGCCGTCAGCGAGCGCGTCGTGCTCGTCGTCGCGGGGGTGGCGGTCCCGGTCAAACCCGAGCGAGAGTCGTAGCGTGAATCAGACCGAATTCCCCGCGGTGGCTCCGCCCGCGTCGGAGGCCGCCGCGGCGGCGCGCACCCGGCACGGCACGCTGACCAAACCGCCGGGTGCCCTCGGCCGCCTGGAAGACCTGTCGGTCTGGGTGGCCTCCTGTCAGAACCTTTGTCCGCCACGGCAGTTCGACCGGGCCCGGGTCGTGGTGTTCGCAGGCGATCACGGGGTTGCCCGGTCCGGGGTTTCCGCGTTCCCGGCCGAGGTCACCGCGCAGATGCTGGCGAACTTCGAAGCCGGTGGCGCGGCGATCAACGTGCTGGCCGGGGTCGCCGGCGCCTCGGTGCGGGTGGTCGACATCGCGGTGGACGCCGAGCCCGCCGCAGGGGCAACGGCCCCGCACAAGGTGCGCCGCGGCAGCGGCGACATCGCCGTCGAGGACGCGCTGACCCAGGAGGAGGTCGACGCGGCCGTCGCGGCTGGGTGCAACATCGCCGACGAGGAGGTCGACGCCGGCGCCGATCTGTTGATCGCTGGCGACATGGGGATCGGAAACACCACGCCGGCAACGGTTCTCGTGTCGGCGCTGACCAACACCGAGCCGGTGGCGGTGGTCGGCCGCGGCACCGGGATCGACGACGCGGGCTGGATCCGCAAGGCCGCGGCGGTCCGGGACGCGCTGTACCGGGCACACGAGGTGCGCTACGACCCGGTTGGCCTGTTGCGGGTCGCCGGCGGCGCCGACCTGGCGGCGATGGCCGGGTTCCTGGCGCAGGCGGCGGTGCGGCGCACCCCGGTTCTGCTCGACGGCATGGTGGTGACGGCGGCCGCACTGGCGGCCGAGCGGATGGCCCCGGGTGCGCGCGCCTGGTGGCAGGCCGGTCACCGCTCCACCGAGCCCGCGCACTCGCTGGCACTCGCGCAGCTGGAGCTGGAACCGATCGTGGATCTGGGGATGCGCCTCGGCGAGGGCTCCGGCGCGGCCGTCGCGCTGCCCGTGCTGCGGGCCGCGATCGCGACCCTGGCCGACATGGCCACCTTCGACGCGGCCGGCATCTCGGGCCGCAGCGACCCATGATCCGTTCCGTCGCATCGGCTTTCGCATTCGCCACGGTATTGCCGATCCGCGCCGGACGGCCACTGGGCCGCGGCACCGTGACCGCCCTGCCGGTGGTGGGGTTGGCACTGGGTGTGCTGGCCGCCGGTGTGATCGCCGGGGCCGACGAGCTCTTCCACAACGGTGCCGTCGCCGGCCTGCTGGCGGTCGGGGTCCTGCTGCTGGCCACCCGCGGCCTGCACATCGACGGCCTGTCGGACACCGTCGACGGCCTGGGGTGTTACGGCCCGCCGGAGCGCGCGCTCGCGGTGATGCGCGACGGCACCGCCGGACCGTTCGGGGTTGCCGCGGTGGTCGTGGCGATCATGTTGCAGGCCTTGACCTTTGCCACCGTTTCCCTGGCCGCGGTCGTCGTCGCGGTGACCGTCGGCCGGTTGGCCGTGCTGGTCGCCTGCCGGCGGTCGGTGCCCGCCGCGGCGGGCAGTTCGCTGGGTGCGGCGGTGGCCGGGACCCAGCCGCTGTGGGTGGTCGCGGCGTGGACCGTGGCGCTGGCGGGCGCGTCGGCGTGGGCCACGCCACGTCCGTGGCAGGGGCCGGTGGTGGTGCTGGGTGTGCTGGTGGCGGTCGCCGCACTGGTGGCGCACTGTGTGCGCCGGTTCGGCGGGATCACCGGCGACGTGCTGGGCGCGGCCGTCGAGGTGACGACGACGCTGGCCGCCCTGGGCCTGGCGGCCGGTTAGGACCGGTTAGGACCGGTTAGGACAGCGGGTTACAGCGTCCACTGACACAACGTGCGAGTGGGCCTCGCAGAGGATGCTGAATGTGTCCGACCACCGGTTCAGGACAGCCGCGTCATCCAGCCGTGCGTGTCGGCGAAGGTGCCGCGCTGGATTCCGGTCAGGGTGTCGCGCAACGCCATGGTGACCTCACCGGGCTCGCCGTCGGCGACGGTGAACTCGCCCTCCCCGTACTTGACCACCGAGACCGGGGTGATGACGGCGGCGGTGCCGCAGGCGAACACCTCGGTGATCTCGCCGGCGGCCACGCCCTTGCGCCATTCCTCGACGTCGATCTTGCGTTCTTCGACGGCGAACCCGGCGTCGACTGCCAACTGCAGCAACGAGTCCCGGGTGATGCCGGGCAGCAGCGAGCCGGACAGCTCCGGGGTGACCAGCCGTGCCGCACCGCCGCTGCCGAACACGAAGAACAGGTTCATCCCGCCCATCTCTTCGACGTAGCGGCGTTCGATCGCGTCCAGCCACACCACCTGGTCGCAGCCGTTCTCGGCGGCTTCGGCCTGCGCCAGCAGCGAGGCCGCGTAGTTGCCGCCGAACTTGGCCGCCCCGGTTCCGCCGGGACTGGCCCGCACGTACTCGGTGGACAGCCACACGCTGACGGGTTTGACGCCGCCCTTGAAGTAGGCCCCGGCCGGGGAGGCGATCAGCAGGTAGCGGTACTCGTTGGCCGGCCGCACGCCGAGGCCCGGCTCGGTGGCGATCATGAACGGCCGCAGGTAGAGCGACTCCTCACCGCCGGCCGGCGGCACCCAGTCGCGGTCGACGGCGATCAGCCGGCGCAGCGACTCGACGAACAACTCGTCCGGCAGCTCGGGCATCGCCAGCCGGTGCGCCGAGGCGCGCATCCGCGCGGCGTTGGCGTCGGGCCGGAACGACACGATCGACCCGTCGGGCCAGCGGTATGCCTTGAGCCCCTCGAAGATCTCCTGTGCGTAGTGCAGGACGATCGCCGACGGGTCGAGTTCGATGGGCCCGTAAGGCAACACCGCGGCGTTGTGCCAGCCGGTGCCGGTGGCGTAGTCGATCGACACCATGTGGTCGGTGTGATACCGGCCGAACCCGGGGTCGGCCAGGATGCCGGCCCGTACCTCGTCGCTTGCCGGATTGCTGTTGCGGGCAAACGAGAATTCGAGGGGGGCGGTCATGCGGTCGATTCTATAACCGGGCGCTACCGGGTTTTGACCGTCACGAACGGCGGTGTGACCACCTCGCACTCGATCGGCCGGCCCCGGACGTCGACGACCACCCGGGAGCCGTCCTCGATGCCGGCGCCGGTGTCGACGAGTGCCAGTGCGATACCGACTTTCAGCGTCGGCGAGAACGTCCCGGACGTCGTGACACCCACCGCCGTGTCACCGTCCAGCACGGTGAGATCGGCGCGCAGCACGCCACGGCCGACCGCCTTGAGGCCGCGCAGTGTCCGGCGGGGTCCGGCCTGCTTCTCGGCCAGCAGTGCGTCGCGGCCCCAGAAGGCGTCCTTCTTCCAGCCGACGGCCCAGCCGGTGCGCGCCTGCAGCGGCGAAATGTCCAGTGACAGTTCGTGGCCGTGCAGCGGATAACCCATCTCGGTGCGCAACGTGTCGCGGGCGCCGAGGCCGGCCGGTTCGCCGCCCGCCTCCCCGACCGCGGACACCAGCGCATCGAACACCGCACCCGCGGCATCCCACCGCGGCAGCAGTTCGTAACCGTGCTCGCCGGTGTAGCCGGTGCGGCACACCCGGACTGGCACTCCGTCGTAATCGGCGTCGGCGTAACCCATGTAGTCCATGTCGGTCGGCAGGCCCAGCGCGGCGAGCACCTGGGCCGACCTGGGCCCCTGCACCGCCAGCACCGCATAGGATCGGTGCTCGTCGGTGATCGTAAGCCCTTGCGGTGCAACCTTTTTCATCGCATCCACCACGGCAGCGGTGTTGGTGGCGTTGGGCACCAGGAAGATCTCGTCATCGGAGACGTAGTAGGCGATCAGATCGTCGATCACCCCGCCGGCCTCGGTGCAGCACAACGTGTACTGCGCCTTGCCGGGCCCGATCCGGCTCAGATCGTTGGTCAGCACGGAGTTGACGAACTCGGCCGCGCCCGGCCCCTTGACGAGCGCCTTGCCCAGGTGGCTGACGTCGAAGAGGCCGACGGCGTTGCGGGTGGCGTTGTGCTCGGACACCGTTCCCGCATACGCGACGGGCATCAGCCAACCGCCGAACTCGGCGAAGCTGGCCCCCAGGTCACGGTGACGGTCTTCCAACGGGCCCCGCAGCAGGTTCTCGCTCACGGGCATCCACCTTAGTCAGATCTGGTTAGGGTGTTCCGGTGAGCACTTCAGCCAGCAGGAAAACCGGCTACCAGCCCCCCACCGTCACCGCCGCCACCGCGCTGGCCGAACACGGAGCGGCTTCGGCGGTGCTGATCGTCGGCGTCGTCACCGGTGACCCCGACGGCGACGAAGCACCGAAGGTGCTGACCAACCCCTTCCTGGACGCCGAGGCCACCGGCGAGATCGAGGTCGCACTGGCGGCGCTGGGCGCCAAGGGCGGCGCCGACGAGGTGACCCGGGTGCTGACGCCCTCGCTGCCGGTGGCCAGTGTGCTGGCAGTAGGGCTGGGCAAGCCGTGTGACGACTGGCCCGCCGACGTGATCCGCAAGGCCGCCGGCGTCGCGGCGCGCGCACTGAACGGCACCGAGGCCGTCGTCACCACGTTGAGCGATATCGACGTGCAGGCCGCCGTCGAGGGCCTGATCCTCGGCGCCTACCGGTTCGCCGAGTTCCGCAGCGACAAGACCGCCTCGAAGGACAAGGGTCTGCGCACCATCACCGCGCTGTCGATTGCCAAGGACGCCAAGAAGTCGGTCGAGCGGGGCGCGGCGATCGCCGCGGCGGTCGCCACCGCCCGTGATTTCGTGAACACCCCGCCGAGTCACCTGCATCCGGACGAATTCGCCCAGCGTGCAAAGGCTTTCGGGGAAGCTGCCGGCCTGCAGGTCGAGGTGCTCGACGAGAAGGCGCTGGCCAAGGCCGGCTACGGCGGCATCATCGGCGTCGGCAAGGGTTCGTCGCGGCCGCCCCGGCTGGTGCGGCTGACCCACAAGTCCGGCAAGAAGGGCGCCAAGAAGGTGGCGCTGGTCGGCAAGGGCATCACCTTCGACACCGGCGGCATCTCGATCAAGCCCGCGGCCTCCATGCACCACATGACCTCCGACATGGGCGGCGCCGCAGCCGTCGTCGCCACGGTCGGCCTGGCCGCGCAACTGAACCTGCCGGTCGACGTCACCGCCACGGTGCCGATGGCCGAGAACATGCCGTCGTCGACCGCGCAACGCCCCGGCGATGTGCTCATCCAGTACGGCGGCATCACCGTCGAGGTGCTCAACACCGACGCCGAGGGCCGGCTGATCCTGGCCGACGCGATCGTGCGGGCCTGCGAGGACAAGCCCGACTACCTGATAGAGACCTCCACCCTGACCGGGGCGCAGACCGTGGCGCTGGGCGCGCGCATTCCCGGCGTGATGGGCTCCGACGAGTTCCGCGACCGGGTGGCCGCCCTCTCCCGGGAGGTGGGCGAGAACGGCTGGCCGATGCCGCTGCCGGACGAACTGAAGGAAGACTTGAAGTCCTCGGTCGCCGACCTGGCCAATGTCAGCAGTCAACGCTTCGCCGGGATGCTGGTGGCCGGGGTGTACCTACGGGAATTCGTGGCGGACGGGGTGCAATGGGTTCACCTCGACGTCGCCGGACCGGCCTACAACACCGGCAGCCCGTGGGGTTACACCGGCAAGGGCGGCACCGGGGTTCCGGCGCGAACGATGTTCGCGGTGCTGGAAGACATCGCCGCCAACGGTTAGTTCTCGAGTTCGTCGTGCAACGCGCGGCGCCGTTCGATGCGCCGGCGGGCGTCGTAGTCACGCATGCGTTGCGGGTAGCCGATCTTCTCGACGTCGTAGACCGGGATGCCCAGGCGGCCGGCCAGTCGCCGCGCGTCCGCCTCGGTGCCCGCCCTGCGCCGGGTCCACTCCCCGTCTCCGGCCACCAGCACAACCGTCAGATCGGTGACGGTGGTCTTGGGTTCGACGAAGCCCTCCACGCCCGAGCGGGTGGCCACCCAGTCGCGCAGGTAGTTCAGGTCGGTGGCAGTGGATCGAGCCGGTGAGCGGCGACCACGAAATCGGCCGAAAAGTCGCAATTCGGTTAAGGCTCCTTGAACGGATCACGGGCGGGTCTCTTCTTCGATGGTGCCAGAGCCGATGTGGAAGGATTGATTCGCCAATCCGCTTGGGTACCCGACTCGATACACGACGCTGTGGTAAGCCAGAGGTCGACCCGACTGACCGTTCGAGGAGTCACACGACATGGCCGTCTCCGTACAGATGCCCGCGCTCGGTGAGAGCGTCACCGAAGGCACTGTCACACGCTGGCTCAAGCAGGAGGGCGACACGGTCGAAGTCGACGAGCCCCTGCTCGAGGTCTCCACCGACAAGGTCGACACCGAGATCCCGTCGCCGGTAGCCGGTGTGCTGACCAAGATCGTCGCGCAGGAGGACGACACCGTCGAGGTCGGCGGTGAGCTCGCGGTGATCGGCGATGCGGGTGAAGCACCGGCGGTCGCCCCGACCGCCCAGCCAGAACCCGAGCCGGAACCCGAACCGCAGGCCGCCGCCCCGGCTGCCGAAACCGAACCGGCGCCGGCCGCCCCGGCCGCACCCGCGGGCGGTGGGTCGGCCACGTCGGTGACGATGCCCGAACTCGGCGAGTCGGTCACCGAGGGCACCGTCACCCGCTGGCTGAAGAAGGTCGGCGATTCGGTGCAGGTCGACGATCCCCTGGTCGAGGTGTCCACCGACAAGGTCGACACCGAGATCCCGTCGCCGGTCGCGGGTACGTTGCTGTCGATCACCGCCGAGGAGGACGCAACGGTCGCCGTGGGCGGCGAGCTCGCCAAGATCGGCGACGCGCAGACCGCTCCCGAGCCCGAGCCGGAACCCAAGCCCGAGCCGAAACCCGAGCCGGCCATCGCCGCGCCCGCGCCCGCGCCGAAGCCGGAGCCGAAGCCCGAACCCGCCCCCGAGCCCATGCCCGAACCGGTGGCCACCGCACCTGAACCCGCACCGGCAGCATCGGCAGCACCCTCCGACGGCAGCCCGTATGTGACTCCCCTGGTGCGAAAGCTAGCCTCCGAGAACGGCGTTGACCTCGCCGCGGTCAAGGGCACCGGAGTCGGCGGCCGCATCCGCAAGCAGGATGTCCTCGCCGCTGCGGAGAGCAAGAAGGCACCCGCTCCGGCCGCCGCGGCACCGGCTGCGCCAAGTGCTCCGGCAGCGGTGGCCCCGGGCCCCTTGGCGCATCTGCGCGGAACCACGCAGAAGGCCAACCGGATCCGTCAGCTCACCGCGAAGAAGACCCGCGAGTCGCTGCAGACCACCGCGCAGCTCACCCAGACCCACGAGGTCGACATGACCAGGATCGTGGCGCTGCGGTCCAAGGCCAAGGAGTCGTTCGCCGAACGCGAAGGCGTCAACCTGACCTACCTGCCGTTCATCGCGCGCGCCGTCATCGACGCCCTCAAGGCGCACCCGAACATCAACGCCAGCTACAACGAGGACAGCAAGGAGATCACCTACTACGACGCGGAGAACCTCGGCTTCGCGGTCGACACCGAACAGGGCCTGCTGTCCCCCGTCGTGCACAACGCCGGCGATCTGTCGCTGGCCGGGCTGGCACGCGCGATCAACGACATCGCCGAACGGGCGCGATCGGGCAACCTCAAGCCCGACGAACTCTCCGGCGGCACCTTCACCATCACCAACATCGGCAGCCAAGGTGCGCTGTTCGACACCCCGATCCTGGTGCCGCCGCAGGCGGCGATGCTGGGCACCGGCGCCATCGTCAAGCGGCCGCGGGTCGTCGTCGACGAGAACGGCAACGAGTCGATCGGCGTGCGCTCGGTCTGCTACCTGCCGCTGACCTACGACCACCGGCTCATCGACGGCGCCGACGCGGGACGTTTCCTCACCACGGTGCGAAAGCGCCTCGAAGAGGGTGCCTTCGAGGCGGACCTGGGGTTGTGAGTCCCGTGGCACCCGCCACCGTCGCGATCGCCGGGTCCTCGGGCCTGATCGGCACCGCACTGGTTTCCGCCCTGCGCTCCGCCGACCACCGCGTGGTGCGGATCGTCCGGCGCGCTCCGTCGAATTCCGATGAGCTGCACTGGAATCCCGACGCCGGCCCACTGGACTCCAGCGTGCTGTCCGGGGTCGACGCGGTGGTGAACCTGTGCGGGGTGAACATCGGCGGGGCGCGGTGGTCGGGCTCGTTCAAGCAGAGCCTGCGCGACAGCCGCATCGACCCCACCGAAGTGCTCGCCGAGGCCGTCGCCGAGGCCGGGGTGCCGACCCTCGTCAACGCCAGCGCGGTCGGGTACTACGGCGACACCCGCGGCCGCACGGTCGACGAGACCGCCCCGCCCGGTTCGGGTTTCCTGGCCCGGTTGTGCGTCGACTGGGAGTCCGCCACCGCGGCGGCCCGCGACGCCGGCGTGCGGGTCGTGCTGGCCCGCTCCGGCCTGGTGCTCGCGCGCTCGGGCGGCATGCTGGCCCGGTTGCGGCCGCTGTTCGGCCTGGGACTCGGGGCGCGACTGGGCAGCGGGCGGCAGTACATGCCGTGGATCAGCCTGGAGGACGAGGTGCGGGCGTTGATCTTCGCCCTCGGCGACGACGCGCTGTCCGGTCCGGTGAACCTGACCGGCCCGGCGCCGGTCACCAACGCCGAGTTCACCAGTGCGCTGGGCCGGGCGGTCAACCGGCCGACGCCGATGCTGGTCCCCGGCATCGCACTGCGCGCCGTCGTCGGCGAATTCGCCTCCGAAGGTCTGCTCGCCGGACAGCGGGCCATTCCCGCGGAATTGGAGAGCGCGGGATTCACCTTCCACCACAACACCATTGGCGAGGCACTGCGGTACGCGACGGCACGGTCATGAGCGCCTCCGTCCGATCCGGCACCGGCCCGATCGACGTGCAGCGGCTCGGGCTCGTGGACTACCGGGCCGCGTGGGACCGGCAGCGGGAACTGGCCGAGGCCCGGCTGGCCGGCGGACCGGACACCCTGCTGCTGCTCGAACACCCGCCGGTGTACACCGCCGGGCGACGCACCGAAGCGCACGAGCGCCCGGCCGACGGGGTGCCTGTGATCGACACCGACCGCGGCGGCAAGATCACCTGGCACGGCCCCGGACAGTTGGTCGGGTACCCGATCGTCCGGCTGACCGAGCCGCTGGATGTGGTGAATTTCGTTCGGCGCCTTGAGGAATCGTTGATCGGCGTCTGCGCCGGGCTGGGCCTGCGGGCCGGCCGGGTCGACGGCCGGTCCGGAGTCTGGCTGCCCGCCGACGCGCTGCGGCCGGAGCGCAAGGTCGCCGCGATCGGCATCCGGGTGGCCCGCGGCGTCACCCTGCACGGGTTCGCCCTGAACTGCGACTGCGACCTGACCGCGTTCGGTGGGATCATCCCGTGCGGGATCACCGACGCCGGGGTGAGCTCACTGACGGCCGAACTGGGCCGCCACGTCGGCGTCGACGACATCGCGGACCCCGTCGCGCAGGCCGTCGCCGACGCGCTGGACGGGCGGTTGCCGGTAGGATCGCACCAGTGAGCGTCGTTCCCGAGGGCCGGAAGCTGTTGCGGCTGGAGGTGCGCAACGCGCAGACCCCGGTCGAACGCAAACCGCCGTGGATCAAGACCCGCGCCCGGATGGGCCCGGAGTACACCGAGCTCAAGGCCCTGGTCAAACGCGAAGGCCTGCACACCGTGTGCGAGGAGGCCGGCTGCCCGAACATCTACGAATGCTGGGAGGACCGCGAGGCCACCTTCCTGATCGGCGGGGAGCAGTGCACGCGGCGCTGCGACTTCTGCCAAATCGACACCGGCAAGCCGGCCGACCTCGACCGCGACGAGCCGCGCCGGGTCGCCGAGAGCGTGGCCGCGATGGGCCTGAAGTACGCGACCGTCACGGGCGTCGCGCGCGACGACCTGCCCGACGGCGGCGCCTGGCTGTACGCCGAGACGGTGCGCGCGATCAAGGAACTCAACCCGGGCACCGGGGTGGAATTGCTCATCCCCGACTTCAACGGCGACGCCGAACAGCTGCGCGAGGTTTTCGATTCGCACCCGGAAGTGTTGGCGCACAACGTCGAAACGGTGCCGCGGATCTTCAAACGGATCCGCCCGGCATTCCGCTACCGGCGCAGCCTCGACGTGCTGACCGCGGCCCGCGAGTACGGGCTGGTGACGAAGTCCAATCTGATCCTCGGGATGGGCGAGACGCCCGAGGAGGTCCGGGTGGCGCTGCGCGATCTGCACGACGCCGGGTGCGACATCGTCACGATCACGCAGTACCTGCGGCCGTCGGCGCGGCATCACCCGGTGCAGCGCTGGGTACCGCCCGAGGAGTTCGTCGAGCATGCCGCCTTCGCCGAAGGGCTCGGCTTCGCCGGCGTGCTGGCCGGGCCGCTGGTGCGCTCGTCGTACCGGGCCGGCCGGTTGTACGCCCAGGCCATGCACGGGCGGATCCCCGTCGAGGGCTGAGTCGGCCACCGTATCCTTGTCGCATGGCTAAACCCCGCAGCGCCGCCGAGAACAAGGCCGCGAAAAAAGAGGCGACCGCGGCCCGCAAGGCGGCGTCCAAGCAACGGCGCAGTCAGCTCTGGCAGGCGTTCCAGATGCAGCGCAAGGAGGACACCCGGCTGCTGCCGTACATGATCGGCGCCTTCGTGCTGATCGTGGCGCTGTCGGTGGCCGCGGGCATCCTCATCGGCGGGGGCGGCTTCACGACGTACATGTTCATCGTCCTCGGCATCATCCTCGGCGGCCTGGTGGCGTTCATCATCTTCGGCCGCCGCGCCCAGAAGTCGGTGTACAGCAAGGCCGAGGGCCAGACCGGCGCCGCGGCCTGGGCGCTGGACAATCTGCGGGGTAAGTGGCGGGTGACCCCCGGCGTCGCGGCGACGGGTCATTTCGACGCGGTGCACCGGGTGATCGGCCGGCCGGGAGTGATCTTCGTCGGCGAGGGTCAGGCCAGCCGCGTCAAACCCCTTCTCGCGCAAGAGAAGAAGCGCACCGCGCGGCTCGTCGGCGATGTCCCGATCTATGACATCGTCATCGGCAACGGCGAGGGCGAGGTGCCACTGGCGAAGCTGGAGCGGCACCTGACCAAGTTGCCGGCCAACATCACCGTCAAGCAGATGGACTCGCTGGAGTCCAAGCTGGTCGCCCTGGGCGGCAAACTCGGGCCCGCCGGCATGCCCAAGGGGCCGCTGCCGTCGCAGGCCAAGATGCGCGGGGTGCAGCGGACGGTGCGGCGGAAGTAACTCGGGAAGCGGCCCGAGGCCCGATGTCACAGGCGTCACATCAGTCACCGCTCGGTTTGCCGTTTGGGGCGGGTCGCTGCCGGGGAGCCACTTTGTCACCCTGTGAGCTTCAGAAAGTCACTTAACCGGCTCTTCGGGAACCGTGGTGCCCCACCAAGTCGCTCAGGGAGCGCAACGACAACCCGTCCGTGGGGCGAAAGTGACGGATGTGACCGGTGATGACGCCGGACGATGCCAAGCGGTCAGCGGCGGACGACGGCGGTGAAGCTAAGGCGGTCGTGCAGGCCGCGGCCGTCGGCGTCCATGAACAACGCCGGGATCACGAACGCCAGAAGAAGCCCACGTATCACCGCGCGGCCGAAGCCCACGTGCAGGCGGCCGTCGACGGGCACCACCTGCAGACCCAAGGCCAGCTGGCCGGGGCTGAACCCGTAGAGGCGCACCGACACCGCGCCGATCACGAACCACACCGCCAGCACCGCGGTCGACAGCATGGCCTGCGGAAACAGGCCGAGGCTCATCAGCAGCGCGGCCACGCCGTAGCTCATCAGCCAGTCCACACACAGAGCCACCAGGCGCCGGCCGGTGCGCGCCAGCGACCGCGGACCGGTCTGCGGCAGCCCGAGGGCCTGGCCGGGATAGGTGTTGTCGACCGAATCCGCGGGTTCGGGGCCAGACAGCCAGGAGGAAACAGAGCGGACCATCACCTCAGCATAGAGTCGTCCAGGATTGCGTAACGTCTACGCAACATGCGGTTGACTGCCGTGCAACATCGGCTCCATACCGTCAGCCGCGGGTTTAGAAACGCTGTGCAAACATGCCCGCAAGAAGGAGCGCTAAGTGGCAGACAAGAACGCTGACGACATCTTCAAGATGATCAAGGACGAGGACGTCGAGTATGTCGACATCCGCTTCTGCGATCTGCCCGGTGTGGTCCAGCACTTTTCCATCCCGGCGTCGGCGTTCGACAAGAGCGTGTTCGAGGACGGGCTCGCTTTCGACGGTTCGTCGGTTCGCGGCTTCCAGTCGATCCACGAGTCCGACATGATGCTGTTGCCGGATCCCGACACCGCGCGCATCGACCCGTTCCGCGCCGCCAAGACGCTGAACCTGATGTTCTTCGTGCACGATCCGTTCACCCGTGAGGCCTACTCCCGCGACCCGCGCAACGTGGCCCGCAAGGCGGAGAACTACCTGACCTCCACCGGCATCGCCGACACCTGCTTCTTCGGGGCCGAGGCCGAGTTCTACATCTTCGACTCGGTGTCCTTCGACTCGAAGATGAACGGCACGTTCTACGAGGTCGACTCCGAGTCGGGCTGGTGGAACACCGGGGAGCCGTTCGAGGCCGACGGCAGCGCCAACCGCGGCTACAAGGTTCGCCCCAAGGGCGGCTACTTCCCCGTCGCGCCCTACGACCACTACGTGGATCTGCGCGACGACATGGCCACCAACCTGCAGAACGCCGGCTTCACCCTGGAACGCGGCCACCACGAGGTGGGCACCGCCGGTCAGGCCGAGATCAACTACAAGTTCAATACGCTGCTGCACGCGGCCGACGATGTGCTGCTGTTCAAGTACATCATCAAGAACACCGCCTGGGCGGCCGGCAAGACGGTCACCTTCATGCCCAAGCCGCTGTTCGGTGACAACGGCTCGGGTATGCACGCCCACCAGTCGCTGTGGAAGGACGGCAAGCCGCTGTTCCACGACGAGTCGGGCTACGCGGGCCTGTCGGATGTCGCGCGGCACTACATCGGCGGCATCCTGCACCACGCGCCCAGCCTGCTGGCGTTCACCAACCCGACGGTGAACTCCTACAAGCGTCTGGTGCCGGGTTACGAAGCCCCGATCAACCTGGTGTACAGCCAGCGCAACCGCTCGGCCTGCGTTCGTATCCCGATCACCGGCAACAACCCGAAGGCCAAGCGCCTCGAGTTCCGTTGCCCGGACAGCTCGGGCAACCCGTACCTGGCGTTCGCGGCCATGCTGATGGCCGGCATCGACGGCATCAAGAACAAGATGGAGCCGCTGGCTCCGGTCGACAAGGACCTCTACGAGCTGCCGCCGGACGAGGCCGCCAACATCCCGCAGGCGCCCACCTCGCTGGCGGCGGTCATCGACAAGCTCGAAGAGGATCACGAATACCTCACCGAGGGCGGTGTTTTCACCGAGGACCTGATCGAGACGTACATCTCCTACAAGCGGGAGAACGAGATCCTGCCCGTGCAGATCCGTCCGCACCCGTACGAATTCGCGCTGTACTACGACGTGTAAGTCGGCGACTGGCTGCCGAGAGCCGGGTGACGTCCCCACGGGATGCCACCCGGCTCTCGGCTTCACGGGCACGGCCCGGCTATGGTCAACCTGTTCGACCGCCAACGAAAGGGCAGGGAAACCAGTCATGCCGCGTTACACGATCGGCGCTCAACCGACCCAGGATGCGTCCGGGAAGCCCGGCGCACCCCAGATGGTCATCATCGAAGCGGACACGTACGTGATCGACAACAGCTTCGTCACCTTCCTCAAGGACCGCCGGCCGATCATCAGCGTGCCGTTCCTGAAGATCGGCGTCGTCGCCGAGCTTGATGCGAACAATCAGACGCCGCTGAAGACCGCGAACATCACGCAGCAGCCCTTCATCTAGGTGCGCGCCCTGGTGCAGCGCGTGACGTCGGCGAGCGTCACGCTCGACGGCACCGTGGTCGGCTCGATCGAACCGGCGACGCAGGGGTTGGTGGCGTTGGTTGGGGTGACGCACACCGACACTCCCGAGCTGGCCGGCCGGTTGGCCGAAAAGCTCTGGCAGCTAAGGATTCTCGACGACGAGCGCAGCGCGGCCGACATCGGCGCACCGATCCTGGTGGTCAGTCAGTTCACGCTGTACGCCAACACCGTCAAGGGCCGCCGGCCATCCTGGAACGCCGCCGCCGGCAGGGCCGAAGCCGAACCGCTGGTGTCCGCGTTCGCCGACGCCCTGCGTGGTCTGGGCGCCGAGGTCACCATGGGGGTGTTCGGCGCCCACATGCAGGTGGCACTGGTCAACGATGGCCCGGTGACACTGCTGCTGGAGATGTGATGCCGGTGGCGAACCGATCGGCCTACTGTGGCAGACATGAACCGACTTGAATCCGCTCTCAATGGTCTGAGTTCCACGGTGCTGAGTCTGTTCCGCATCATCTTCGGAGCCTCGCTGCTCATTCACGGCACCACCAAACTGTTCGGCTGGCCCGTAGGCCCGACCGTGCCCAGCGGATCGCAGTTCTGGTGGGCCGGCATCCTGGAGATCACACTGGGCGCGTTGATCACCCTCGGGTTGTTCACCCGCGTGGCGGCGTTCATCGCCGCCGGACAGATGGCGGTCGCCTTCTTCACGCAGCACTTCCCCGACGGGTTCTGGCCCATCGCGAACAAGGGTGAGTTGGCCGTGTTATTCTGCTGGGCGTTCTTCCTATTGGTGTTCACCGGTCCCGGCTGGCTGGCAGTCGACAGCGCCTTGGGCCGCCGGCGCAAGACCGCCGACGTCCCGCCCATCGAAAAAGTCTGACCGAGTCCCTGGTCCGTCGAAAGCACCACGCGTGAAACGTCTTCGGGCCATCCGGATCCAGCATCTCCGCGGCGCCGACGCGACATACCGGGAACATCGGTACGGTCACCGGCGGCGGGCAGGTAACGTTCCGGGCACGACTCAACCCGGTCGTCTTGTCCAGACGTCGAACTCACGGAGCTTGTCTTGAACTATCCGATGCCAGGCCCGCTGGAGCCCAACCGCAACTTTCCGAGCTACCAACCGGGACCCCCGCGCCGCCGCACAACCTGGTTGTGGATCGCACTGGCCGTCGCCGCGGTGATCATCGCCGTGTTGTCCACGGTGGTGATCATGCAGCACAACGCCAAGGACTCCGGGAGGTCCGCACCCGCAGCAACAGCGTCCCCAACCACGGTTGCGCCGACCCAGCCCACCGCGGCAAAACCGCCGCCCGCCGGCGCGGCCGGCTCGTCGATGACGTGTGACGGGTTCACCGCGTCCGTCGACCCGTCCTCACAGCCCGGCTGGCATGCCACGATCGACCGCCTCGGGCTGGCCTACGCCGTTCCGCCCGATTGGACGGTCGCCGAGTGCGGTGTTCGGATGGGCTGGGCCAAGCCCTGCCCGCAGGGCCAGTGCGTGATCCGGGACCTCGGCGCGGTGGCGACGGTCGCCAACCCGGCGTGCGAGAAGCAGAACCTCGCGATGGCCGGCGTCGCGAACTCGAAGAACCCGGATATCAGGGCCGCTCTGGACGAGGAGTCCGCGACGGTGCCGCTCATCTACACCCAGAATGGACAGGTTCCCGAGGTCGAACTCGGGCCGGTGCGTGAGTTCAGCATCGGCGGCCGTCCCGCGGTGCAGATGGTGGCAACGGTGAAGGGCATCGCCACCGATGCCTGCAACGGCCCGTCGGCATTCCACAGCATGGTGATCACCACGGTGCCCAACGTCGAGGGATCGGTGGCCTTCGTCATCTCGTTACGCGAGGGTGCAAATGTGACGCCCAAGGCCGACATGATCGACAAGATCGTCGATACGGTACGAACCCCGGCATGACTCATGCCGGCGGGGCGGAACCTCAGCCGTCCAGGCGCATATCCGTCCGGAACCGCTTCATCCCGTCGACCTTCTGTTCCAGGGTGGAATCCGGTCCGGTGTAGAACATCCACGGCATGGTGATGATCCCGGTGATCCCGCCCTCCTGCGCGCGCTGATAATGCTCGGGGGTGAACGCATCGACCAGCGGTGTGATCACCTCGAAACCGTCCATGCCCAAACCCTTTTCGGCCCGCAACTCCGTCAGCCGGGAAACTCGCTCCAGCGCTTTGTCGGTGGTGATCAGGTCACCGATCCAGCCGTCGTGCCGGGCCGCGCGCCGTAGCGCGATCTCGGACAGGCCGCCGACGTAGATCGGGATGCGTAGCGGTGTGGGCTCCATCTCCAGGCGCGGCACCTGATAGAACTCGCCGGCGAACTCGGTCCACCCTGGTGACCACAGTTCTTTCATCAGCTCGAGCATCTCGTCGGTCCGCTTGCCGCGCTCTCCGAAGGACTGGCCGAGGAGTTCGAATTCCTCCCGGCACCAGCCCACCCCGATCCCGAGCTCCAGACGGCCTTTCGCCAGAACCGCTGCTGTACCAATGGCTTTGGCGGCCGAGAACGGATCGCGCATCGCCGGAAGGTACACCGTCGTGACGAAATTGAGGCGCTGTGTCACGAGGGCGATGGCGCCGATCATCACCCACGGATCGGGCCAGTCGGTGAACGCCTCCCAGCGCCGCGCGCCGTCCTTGGTGTAGGGATACGGCGTCGCCAACGTCTCCAGGTTGACCACGTGGTCGGGTATCCCCATCCCGTCGTAGCCGAGTTCGTCTGCCGCCCTGGCCACTTCGACAGCCTCATGGGTATCCAGGAACGCGGTGCTGATGTAGAACCGCACTATCGCGCCCACTGCGGCTGGATGAACACGCCCTCGGCTTCCACCGTCGGCCCGTCGGCATCGGCGATGAATCCCGTGGCGTACGTCTTGATCCCGTCCACCCGGTCGACCCACGTCTCACACCGCAGCGGGCCCAGGGGCGTCCCGCGGAGGTAGCGGCACGAGATGGTCCCGGTGAAGATCGGCTTGATCCCGCCCAGGCTGGCGACCTCCCCCAGCATGTGATCGAGGATCAGCGCGCTGACCCCGCCGTGCACATGATCGGGCGGGCCCTCGTAGGCGGCGCCGAGGTCGAACTCCGCCCAGCAGCGGTCTTCGTCCTTGTTGACCACCACCGGCGGGGCGAACGCGTTGTGAATCCCGATCACCGGATTGCCCCACGTCATGCTGCGGCCGTCGCTGGTGTACCGGACGCCCCGCGGGCCTTCGAGCTGGGTGGCGCGCAGGGTCGAGGTGACGGCCTCGACGGCGCGGACCGCCGCGGCGACGGTGTTGGCGTCGGCCTGGGTGCGGATGGTGGCGTCGAGCAGATCCCGGACCGCGTCGGCCAGGGGTTCGTACAGGTCGCGCTGACGGTCGAATTCCTCGGCGTCCATCACCTCGGCAGAGAACTTCATCAGGTCTTCATAGCAGCGAGGGTTCTGCGAAAGTGCGCCGGGGCGGTGAACCCCGCACGTGAGCGTCCGCGTTGGTACGAGCGGAGGCGGCGTGTCGCGTACCAACACGGGCGCTCGCCGGAAGGGCGGAGGGTCGACTAGCCGCCGAACACCTTGCGCACCAGGGCTTTTGCCCGCCGGGTGACGCGCAGATAGTTGTCCAGGAACTCGCTGCCGTCGTCGTTGGCCCACCCCGCCGCGACGGCCACGGCGTTCAGTTGCCGGCCCGGACCGGGCAGCTGGTCCACCGGCTTGCCGCGCACCTGCACCAGAGCGTTGCGCGCCCGGGTGGCCAGCAGCCAGGCGTCCCGCAGCTGGTCGACATCGCCCTCGGCAATCAGCTCGGCCGCCCCGATGGCGTCCAGCGTTTCCAAGGTCGAGGTGTTGTGCAGGGCGGGAATCTTGTCGGCGAACCGCAACTGCAGCAGCTGCACCGTCCACTCGACGTCGGCCAGCCCGCCGCGGCCCAGCTTGGTATGGGTGTTCGGGTCGGCCCCGCGTGGCAGCCGCTCGGCGTCGACGCGGGCCTTGATGCGGCGGATCTCCTGCACGGTCTCAGCCGAGATGCCGCCGGCCGGATAGCGCACGGTGTCGATGATCTCCAAGAAGCGTTCGCCCAGATCCGGGTCGCCGGCCACCCGGTGCGCGCGCAGCAGCGCCTGCACCTCCCAGGCCTGCGCCCACTGCTGGTAGTAGGCCTCATAGGAGGCCAGGGTCCGCACCAGCGGTCCGTTGCGACCCTCGGGCCGCAGGTTGGCATCGACCTCGAGGGGCGGGTCGACGCTCGGGGTTCCGAGCAGCGCTCGCACCTGCTCGGCCACCGACACCGACCATTTGACCGCGATGGTCTCCTCCACGCCGGCAGCAGGCTCGCAGACGAACATGACGTCGGCGTCCGAGCCGTAGCCCAGCTCGCCGCCGCCCAGACGGCCCATCCCGATCACCGCGATCGACGCCGGCGCCACGCCGTCGTCGGGAAGGTTCTGCCGGATCACCGCTTCCAGCGCGGCCTGCAGCACCGCGACCCAGATGGACGTCAACGCGTTGCAGACGTCCCGGACGTCGAGCATGCCCAGCAGATCGGCCGAGGCGATGCGGGCCAGCTCGCGCCTCCGCAGTGTGCGGGCCGACGCGATCGCCTTCACCGGGTCGGCCTGCCGGCCGGCCGCGGCCACCAGCGCCTTGGCCACACTATCCGGGTCGGTATCGAGAAGCTTTGGGCCAGTTGGCCCGTCGGCGTAGGCCTGGATGACCTCCGGGGCGCGCATCAGCAGTTCCGGCACGTACGCCGAGGTGCCCAGCACATGCATCAGCCGTTTGGCCACCGCGCTCTCGTCGCGCAGCGTACCCAGGAACCAGCGCTGCTCGGCCATCGCCTCGGACAGCTTGCGGTAGGCCAGCAGACCGCCGTCGGGGTCGGGGGTGTCCGAGAGCCAGTCCAACAGGGTGGGCAGCAACACGGCCTGCACCCGGCCGCGACGGCCGCCCTGACTGGTCAGCGCAGCCAGGTGGGTCAGGGCACTGCGCGGCGACTGGTAGCCCAGCGCGGCCAGCTGACGCTCGGCCGCCTCCGGCGACATGTGCTCGCTGAATTCCATTGAACCGCCGAGAGATTCGAGCAACGGCTGATAGAACAGCTTCGCATGCAGCCGGGACACCCGCAGACTGTGGCGCTTGAGTTCCTCGCGCAGGACACCGAGCGCGTCGTGGGTGCCGTCGGGTCGAATGTGCGCCGCCCGGGCCAGCCAGCGGAGCGCCTCGTCGTCGTCGGGCGCCGGCAGCATGTGGGTACGCTTGAGCCGCTGCAGCTGCAGGCGGTGTTCGAGCAGGCGCAGGAATTCGTACGACGCGCGCATGTTGGCGGCGTCGTCGCGGCCGATGTAGCCGCCATCGGCCAGGGCGGCCAGCGCATCCAGTGTGGAACTGACGTGCAACGCCTCGTCGTTGCGGCCGTGCACCAATTGCAGGAGCTGGACCGCGAATTCGACGTCCCGCAATCCGCCGTAGCCCAGCTTGAGCTCACGGTCGCGAACATCGGCGGGTACGTTCTCGACGACGCGGCGGCGCATCGCCTGGACGTCGACGACGAAGTCCTCGCGTTCGCACGCCGTCCACACCATTGGCATCAGCGCGGCCAGGTACTTTTCGCCGAGTTCGGCGTCGCCGGCGGCCGGGCGGGCCTTGAGCAGCGCCTGGAACTCCCACGTCTTGGCCCAGCGCTGGTAGTAGGCGATGTGCGAGTCCAGGGTGCGCACCAGCTGCCCGTGCTTGCCCTCGGGACGCAGTGCGGCGTCGGTCTCGAAGAACGTGTCGGACGCGAACCGCATCATCTCGCCGGCCACCCGGGTGGTCAGCGCTGAATCGTCGGCGGCCTCCGCCGCCATTACGAAGATCACATCGACGTCGCTCACGTAATTCAGTTCGCGCGCACCGCATTTGCCCATCGCGATGACGGCCAGCCGGGGCCGCGGCGCGTTGTCCTTGCACACCATCGCGTAGGCCACCTCGAGCGCGGCGGCCACGGCGGCGTCGGCGAGATCCGACAGGTGCGCGCCAATGGTCTCGAAGGGCAGCACGTGTTCGTTCTCGACGGTGGGCGCCACATCCACGGCGGCCAGCACCATCAATCGGTCGCGATAGAGCCGCCGCAGCGCGCGCTGCACCTCGGCCGCTGGCGTGCTGGTCGCGCACTCGGTGAACGCCGCCTTCAGCTCGTCCGCGGACGGCAGTTCCGCGTTGCCGTGCAGCAGCCGCCAGGCATGCGGGTGGGCGACGAGGTGATCACCCAGCGCCAGCGACGAACCGAGCAGCGCGAAGATCCGGCCCCGCAATGCCTTGTCCGCCAACAGCAACTCGGCCAGCTCGGGCCAGTCCTTGTCGAGCGCGTCGGCCAGCCGGACCATGGTGCGCAGCGCGGCATCAGCGTCGGGCGCCCGCGACAGCGACCACAGCAATTCGATGTGCTTGTCGGAGTTCCAGCCCAGCTTCGCCAGATCGGCGGCGGCAGTCGGCTCGACCAGACCGAGGCGTCCGACACTGGGCAGCGTCGGACGCCGGGTAGCGGGTTTGGACGCACCGAGTCGGGACACCACAAAACCGTAACGCACCGGCAGGAGGGTTCAGGAACCCGTGAGAGAGGGCTCCAGGCGCAGCTACAGGGAGAGGTACTGCTTGAGCTCGTAGGGGGTGACGTTGCTGCGGTAGGTCTCCCATTCCGTGCGCTTGTTGCGCAGGAAGAAGTCGAACACGTGCTCCCCCAACGCTTCGGCGACCAACTCGGAACTCTCCATGGCCTCCAGGGCGTTGCCCAGCGACCCCGGCAGCTCCCGGTAGCCCATCGCGCGGCGTTCCTCGGACGTCAGGGTCCACACGTTGTCCTCGGCCTGCGGCCCGAGCACATAGCCCTTCTCCACCCCGCGCAGACCGGCGGCCAGCAGCACCGCGAACGTCAGGTAGGGGTTGCAGGCCGAGTCGGGGCTGCGCACCTCCACCCGTCGCGAGCTCGACTTGTTGGGCGTGTACATCGGCACCCGCACCAGTGCCGAGCGGTTGGCCGCGCCCCAGGACGCCGCGGTGGGCGCCTCGCCGCCGGCCACCAGCCGCTTGTAGGAGTTCACCCACTGATTGGTGACCGCGCTGATCTCGCTGGCGTGCTCGAGGATGCCCGCGATGAACGACTTACCCACGTCGGACAGTTGCAGCGGATCGTCGGGGCTGTGGAACGCGTTGGTCTCACCCTCGAACAGGCTCATATGGGTGTGCATGGCCGAGCCGGGATATTCGGCGAACGGCTTGGGCATGAACGACGCCCGCACCCCCTCGCCGAGGGCGACCTCCTTGACGACGTATCGGAACGTCATGACGTTGTCGGCCATCGACAGGGCGTCGGCGTAGCGCAGGTCGATCTCCTGCTGCCCCGGCGCACCCTCGTGGTGGCTGAACTCCACCGAGATGCCCATCTGCTCGAGCGCGTCGATGGCGTGCCGACGGAAGTTGGGTGCCGAGTCGTGCACGGCCTGGTCGAAGTAGCCGCCGTTATCGGCAGGGACGGGCACCGAGCCGTCGTATGGCCCGGGCTCGAGCAGGAAGAACTCGATCTCGGGGTGCACGTAGCAGGAGAAGCCGAGGTCGCTGGCCTTGGCCAGCTGGCGGCGCAGCACATGCCGGGAGTCGGCCCATGACGGTGAACCGTCGGGCATCGTAATGTCGCAGAACATCCGCGCCGAGTGGTGTTCGCCCGCGCTGGTGGTCCACGGCAGGATCTGGAACGTCGACGGGTCGGGCCGGGCAACCGTGTCGGACTCCGAGACGCGGGCGAACCCCTCGATCGAGGACCCGTCGAAGCCGATGCCCTCGGAGAAGGCGCCTTCGAGTTCGGCGGGCGCGATCGCCACCGACTTCAGGAATCCGAGCACGTCGGTGAACCACAGCCGAACGAATCGGATGTCGCGTTCTTCCAGCGTGCGCAGCACAAATTCGGTCTGGCGATCCATGACCGCGAGCGTATGCAGCGGCTGTTAAATCGGTGTTACGTCCGTGTCGCCAATCTCTTGC
>WBZP01002272.1_pt1 | contig 22277 bp, 18 predicted proteins | sample 5204301 | NCBI WGS metagenome assembly WBZP01 (sample SAMN12412401, study PRJNA552823) | activated sludge metagenome | isolation source: activated sludge from nitrification reactor of wastewater treatment plant... | place: USA: Pennsylvania | collected 2017
GGTCGCCAGGCTGTTGGTGACATGGGCTGGTCGGCGTACTTCAAAGATGTCGAGGGCAACCTGATGGGACTTTTCGAGCCGAGCCGCTAAGCGGGCCTTCTGGGGCCGTTCACTTCTGTTCTCACCCGCATCTGCTTAACCGGGATGTTTGGCGCTTTGCGGGGAAGATCTGCCCCGCAAAGCGCCAAAGTCACAGGTTTACTTGTGACTTTTACCTGGCTCAGTGTTCCCGCGGACTGATCCCCTTGGCGTGCTCCTCGGACATCGGCTCATAGTGCGCAAAGGTCCGGCTGAAGGTGCCACCACCGTGGGTCGACGACCGCAAATCAACGGCGTAGCGCACGAGTTCGGTTTGCGGCACGTGTGCGCGTACGACGGTGCGGTCGGCGCCTAACTTGTCAGTGCCGAGCAGTCGGCCTCGGCGGGAGGAGACATCGCTCATGACGTGCCCAACTTGGTCATCGGGCACGATCACCGCGACTTCGTCGTAGGGCTCGAGCATGGAGACGCCACCCGCCGCTGCGGCTTCGCGCAGGGCCAGGGCGCCAGCTGACTGGAAGGCCATGTCGGAGGAGTCGACTGCGTGGGCTTTGCCGTCGTACAACGTCACCCGCAGGTCCACGACGGGGTATCCGTTGCGGACGCCGCGCTCCATTTGGGCTCGAACACCCTTCTCCACGGAGGGGATGAAGTTGCGCGGCACTGCGCCGCCAACGACCTTGTCGACGAACTCGAAACCAGAGCCCTGGGGCAGCGGCTCAACCTCAATATCACACACGGCGAACTGGCCGTGGCCACCGGATTGCTTCACATAGCGGCCGTGTCCCTTGGCGGACTTTGTGAACGCTTCGCGTAGAGGCACGATCAGGTCGACCTTGTTGACGCTGACGCTGAAGCGTTCCTTGAGGCGCTCGAGCGCGACGTCGGTGTGTGCCTCGCCCATGGTCCAGATGACCAGTTGCTTGGTTTCGGCGTTGTGCTCGATGCGCAGTGAGGGGTCTTCGGCGGCTAGACGAGACAGTGCCTGGGAGAGCTTGTCTTCGTCAGACTTTGTGGCCGCCTCGATGGCGATGGGCAGCAGCGGTTCGGGCATCGACCATGGCTTGAGCACGCGGGGGTTGTCGACAGCCGAAAGGGTGTCACCGGTTTCGGCGCGAGTCAGGCGTCCGATGGCGGCGATGTCACCGGCCACCACTGAGGTCGCAGGGCTGAGGTGTCCTCCGAAGGAGTACGACAGCGCGCCAACCTTCTCGTCTTCATCGTGATCGGGGTGGCCGTCGGACTCGCCAAAGAACGAGGAGAAGTGCCCGCTCACATGCACTGGGTGGTCGGCATCCAGCGTGCCGGAGAAGATCCGGACCAGGGATAGCCGCCCGACGTACGGGTCACTCGTGGTCTTGATGACCTCGGCCACCAGAGTTGCCGACGGGTCACAGGTGGCCGCCTCAGCGATCGCGCCAGCCGGGGTGAACGTCTCAGGAGAGACGTGCTCGGCTGGTGAAGGGAAGCCGGCCACGATCAGGTCAAGAAGTTGCGGCACGCCCAGCAGAGTCGAGGAACACGCAGGGAGCACTGGGAAGAAGGAGCCACGAGCAACCGCGCGCTCCAGGTCCTCTACCAGCACCTCTTGGGAGATCTCCTCGCCACCGACGTAGCGATCCATCAACGTCTCGTCTTCGGATTCCTCGATGACGCCTTCGATGAGTTCGCCGCGGTGTTCGGAGTCGGGGGAGTCGGCTGCAAGCAGGTCGATGAGGCCTTCGCTGTCGGGTAGATAGAGCGGCAGCACCTTGTCGCCGAACGCATCCTTGGCTTGCTGTAGCACTTCGCCGAAGTCGGCGCGCTGGTGGTCGAGTTTGGTGATCGCCACAACCCGTGGCATGCCGACCTCTTCACATTCGCGCCACAACTGCCGAGTGGCCTGGTCGACGCCCTCGTTGGCGGCGATGACGAAGATCGCGCAGTCTGCGGCTCGCAGTCCGGCGCGCACCTCGCCCACGAAGTCGGCATATCCAGGCGTGTCGATCAGATTGATCTTGGTGCCCTGATGCAGCAGAGGGGCCAGCGCCAAACTCACGCTGCGTTGATGACGGTGTTCGGTCTCTTCGTAGTCGGTCACCGTGGACCCATCCGCCACGGTCCCGGCTCGGGTGATCGCACCGGAGGTGACGAGCAACGTCTCGGCAAGGGTCGTTTTGCCTGAAGCGCTCGGCCCGACGAGGACGACGTTGCGAATCCGGTCGGGCCCGGGGGCCACAAGGTCGTGAGTGGACGCTTTCTTTGCACCTTTGTCAGCCATAGCTCCAACAAACTCCCAATCGAGCTAATTGGCAAGATGTTGGCCAGATGAGTTCGGTCTGGTGGCTCACACCTACCGGTTGAGCCCTCTGGCACCTAAGGTCTGCCCATGGCTCACAAAACGCCCACGCGTATCGACCGGTTCATGTTCGCGCACCAGCCTTGGTCGATCGGGGCGGTGGTGATTCCAGCGACTGCTGCGATCAAGATCGGCCGGGCCGTGAAGTCACGAGTGCGCCCCGAAACCACGACTGTGTGGTGCTCTCCGGCCGAGCACGACGCTATTGTGCAACGGGTTGCCGAGCAAGTACGTCGCTGGGCCGCACTGCCCGCCGAAGGCCGCCCCCAGTTGCGCACTAACCGCAGCGCAACCTCGTCCTTCTCCCTTCGCCATGCCGATAAGTCCGGCGCTCAGACGGTCGACGTCGGTGAACTCCGGCACGTGATCGAACTCGACGAGAAGGCCCAGACTGTGCGCATCGAGCCACAAGCAACCGTCGGTGAGGTCACTGATGCTCTTGCGAAGCACGGGTGGATGCTGGAGGCGACCTTGGAGATGGAAGGCGCCAGTCTGGGAGGTCTGGCCTTATCTCAGGGCCTCACCACGCACTCGCATCAATGCGGTTTTGTGCACGACACCGTCACCGAGTGGGAGTTCGTTACGGGTCAAGGTGAAGTGCTGGTCGCCAATGCTGAGCAGAACTCTGATGTGTTTGTGACCGCAGGGATGAGCCAGGGATCCCTCGGGGTGCTCACTGCGCTCACGTTGCGCGTCGTACCCACGACGAAGGAAGTGCTGATCACCTACGAAACCGTCGATGATCTTGACCAACTCGCCAACGTGATGATGAAGCGCATGGCTGACCCTGACATCGACTTTGCCGAAGCAATCGCCTTCAGCGCTGAGCACGCAGTCGTGGTCACGGGTGTTGGCCTCTCAGATGAGGAGGCGGCTCGTCGCGCTGCCGAGGGCACCCCTCGCAACAACCAAGGTGATTGGCGCAAGCCGTGGTACTTCACCCATGCCGAGGTGCAACCCGATGGCACCCAAGAATTGATGCCCCTTCGCGACTACCTGATGCGCCACGACCGGTCCATGTGCATGACGATGGAATACACCTTCCCTCCCGGCAACAGCGCGTTTTTCCGCAACACTCTGGGCTGGGTCAACCCGCCCGAGCTTTCATTCTTGAAGGGCATCCAGGGTCCAGCCATTCGTCAATTGGTCATCACCGAGCAGATTTACCAAGACATCGCTGTGCCAGCCGTCAGATATGCCGAGTTGTTGCGCCACGTTGACACCGAGTTGGGCATCTACCCGCTGCTGGTTTATCCGTGCTTGTGGCGTGACCGGGGCGGGCTGCAGAGGCACCCCGAAGGCGGGGTGCGCGGCTCGGCCACCAGCCCCCGCGAGACCGTTTATCTCAACGTCGGCATCTATGGCCGCCCCACGAAACCGGGCGGTTCGATGATTTCTCGAGTACGCCGCCTCCTGGCTCTGGCACGTTCCATGGGCGGCTACCAGCACACCTATTGCGACGTACTGCAAACGCGTGAGGAGTTCGAACAGCAACTCGACCACACGAAGCTGCGCGAAGTGCGTGAGCGGATCGGGTCGCAGTTGCTCCCTGAGCCCTATGACAAGGTCCGCTGCGAGTTGCCCTGGGAAGACTGGGCTTAGAGCCTCAGTCCCCCAAGATCAGTCTGAGATGGGTTGCGGGCAGTCTTAGCGATTCCAGCGCTTCGGGTTCAACATGTAGAGCCAGGGGATCATCACGAACGCCGTGGCGTACCAAATGTTGAAGAACCACCACCCGTAAATGCCGAACTCGGTGGTGGCAAAGCGGGTGTCAAAGTCGGTGCTGATGTTGATCAGGTAGCCCAACCACGCCGCCATGTAAGCCCACGTGGTGATGATGGTGAAGTGGTAGCCCCACCGCTTCATCTTTAGGAAGCCCCAGGCCGCCACGACTCTGGCGGGGAAGATCGCTAGGACGCACAACAGGCCCCACGCATTTTCGCCTGACGCCCCGGAGGCGCCGATCCACGTGGTGTTGTAACCGACGTAGTAGCCGCCGTCGACCAACCGGCCGAACCCGTTGGCGAAGTACTGCATGACGAATGTGGAGCTAGTGCCGTAGGAAAGCCCCCAGCCGAGGAAATAGAAGCAGGCATCGACCAGCGCGAACACGCCAATGATCGTCACCGAAAGTGGCCGCGAACTCTCGCCTTGCTTCACCGCCTGACGAAGCTGGAAGAGGGCCAAGATCACAATCGCGAGGCCAATCGGGCTGAGCACACAGGTGCCCAGGAGCACTGCACCCACCAAGAGCAATCGATCTGCCCGTGCGGTGAGGGGACCCTCAACGAACTTCGAATGCTTCTTGACGGTCTGCGAGTCGGTGCTGACGCTATCCATTGGCCCTACCACCCAAACTTGATCAAGAAGACGGGGAGCATGGCAGCGCCTAATCCGGCGATCCCGACGCCGCACGCGATGGCCGACCACATGAGCGTCTTGGTCAGGCCGGGCTTGTAGACGAGATACAGGGGCTCATATTCGCCGTCATCTTCGCTCTGGTCGGGTAGGGGGCCCAACCTCGACATGATCCAGTACCACCCGGCGATAATGGCAACCAGAACCAAGGTAGTGACCAGGAAAAGTCCGGCATCGACGAGCAGTCCGTGGCCGTGGATGTCATCTGGGTCGAAGGGGGCAACCTTCCCCCGCCCGATGCCCCGACCCAGCACCAAGGCCTGGACGGTGTTGATCAAGATCCAGGTGCCAAAGAATCCTGGCCCCGACCATGCGAGCACCGTGATCGCCTTCTTACGACGAGCAAGGTGCTGATCTGAGCTGAGATCGACGTCAAGTTTGCTCACTTGTGGTCACCACCGGTCGCGGCAGATGCACCGGCGCGATATAGGTAGGCGACCTGCTTGATGATGAACGGCATGCACACGATTGGCGCAACCAGCCACGGAATGTTCATGAAGATGAACTTGAGCCAGAGGCCCCAAAAGCCCTGCTGGATGTGAACGAGGCCGTCGCGCAGTTCAGCGATGTAGTAGATGCAGATAACCGTCAGCATCACTGCGAAGGAGAAGAACGAACGCCACAAGCAGCGGATCCTCATCGCATCGTCATGACGTGCCTTGCCCAGCAGCAAGAACCACTGATAGATCAAAATGGTTCCACCAAACACCGCCATGGACTCCATGCCAAACAGGCCGCCGTCGCTGATGAGGTAGCGGGTGTCAGCAGCGCCGTAGAACCACCAGAACCAACCCCAGTGGTCATCGGCAGTCAGGTGCATGTAGCCGAGCAGGTCACCAACGAGCCAGGTGAGCTCCCACAGCACTTGGCTCAATGCGGTGATCGGGAACCACACGATCATGAACTCATAGGCTCGTTCGAGCGTCGTACGGTTTTCGCCGGGGGCATCAATCCACGCAACCACCATCGGGATGATGATCGGGATGCAAACCAGGCCTGCCGCGATGGTGCCGGAGGGTTCGGGTGCCCACCACTGCGCGATCACCCCAATGAACGGCACGAAGCAGATCAATGCGGCAAGAACAGAGACCCCAATGTAGGTCTTCTTGCGGAAAGGTGCCCATGGACGAGAAAAGTCATGACGCTCAGTCGACGTCATGACTTGGTTCTCGCTCAGCCCACGTTCATCTCCGGGCACTGTCGAAACAGACATATCTAGGTGTCGCCTCTCGATAAGCGGGCATTCGGCGCGCGGATCGCAAAGCTACCTGAATCAGGCATTTCGGGGCCAGTGTTCAGCGGTGAGACCTCTAGCTCTGTGCGGATGGAGGAACCACACCAAGGCCGGAGAGTCCAAGCCGGTGGGTTGGCCGCCTGACGACTAACGGGTGGCCTGCCCTCAGGCACGAGAGGTTGTGAAATCTGCTTTGGTTCATGCGCGCCCGGTGCTACCGTCTAGACCTGGGCTGGCCACTAGGCCCTGGTCCAACCACTAGGCGGGGACATCCCCTGCCGTTCACTTGAGGCGGGATACTCCCGCCTCAAGTCATTTGTAGGAATGCCGCCGTGCGAGAGCTGAGCATCTTCATCGACGAGTCTGGTGACTTCGGCACCTTCGAGACACACTCACCCTTTTACGTATTGAGCCTCGTGTTTCACGATCAGCATAACGACATTGCCGGCGAGTTGGAGAAGCTCCACGAAGCGTTGACGATTAGGGGATTTCCTGCCCGTCACGCCATTCACACGGGTCCCTTGATACGTCGTGAGCATGACTATCGGCTACTCACCATGCCAGAGCGTCGGGCAATTTTTCGTGTGCTGTTCGACTTCGCAAGAGCCACGCGGGTTACGCATCATTCGCTGGTCTTCAGTAAGCGGCAATTTGCTGACAGTGACCAGTTGCTTAGCGCGATGTCCCGAGAGTTGAGCATGCTGATTCGATCTCATTCCGACTACTTCAATGCCTGGGATCGGGTAGTGATCTACTACGACAACGGGCAGAAGGAGATAACCAATCTTGTGAACATTGTTTTCAATGCTCACCTAAGCGTTGAAGTGCGTCGAGTGGTCCCAGCGGACTACAGCCTGTTCCAAGTAGCCGATCTGTGCTGCACCTTGGCTCTTCTCAGGAAGAAGATTGAGACAGTCGGGCTGTCTCAATCTGAACAGGGCTTCTTTTCAACTGTGCAGGACAGCGCCCGGCGTTCTCTCATGAAGGGCTACCTAAAGACGCTTGATCGGAACCGTTTCGTAGGTTTGCGTGCGGGGCGGGATCGGTAATGTCCGAGCCTCGAGGGTGGTTACCCATGTCAGGCATTGGGGTCTCGCATAGGGGCTGCTCCGGTGGTGCCTGCTGGCTCGCCTCGTCGCCGTAGTTCGGCTTCCGATCTAGCCAAGCCACCGTGTTCGAGGCCCGCGAGGGTGGTGTGGCCCTGCCAGAGCAGATTGCCTCGGCGCCACACTTTGACACTCATCTGGCCAGAGAGATGTTCGATCGCTCCGGCGGTGTTTCGGCGCTGCGAGGGCAGCGGCACCGGCAACACGTGGGCCTGGCCCAGGGGCGCGGTTGCCTCCACTTCGATGCGATAGCCAAAGCCTCGCCCGCGCAGTGACCAGCGCTCGTCGCCGACCTGTGCGGTCACTGGGGAGACCAGGGGGTTTCCAAGACGGATCACCTCCCCATTAGGGAGGCGTACGACGAGCGCGGTGACCGTCGTCTTCAGCGGCCCGGCGACTACCTCGCCTCCAGCGAAGGCCACACATGCCTCGGGATCGTCGAAGCCCTGGGCCTGGCCCCACCACCAGGAGTCGGGGAAGCCTTCCTTGCCCCAGTTCTTCTCGCCGTAAATTGCTGCATCGGTGAAGGTGAAGGTTTGATCGCCCAACTGGGCGGTGCCGGTGGCGCGGCCACCCAGCAGCCAAGGGTGCCAATACTGATTGAGCGCTGGCACTGACTGGAACAGCGATGAGCCGCCCACGAACTGCCGCGGCCAGCGGGCATCGGGAGACAGAGTCGCTTGCAGTTTGGCGTCAGGGCCGAGGTCAACCCGCAACAAGCGGTCACTGCCCTCAAAGTATTGCCCGCTCGATGCGCCGAGCCCCCGAGGTGCAGCCACCGCGCCATCGGGATCGGCCAACCGCAAGAAGTCGTTGCTGGCCAACCCGATGGTTGCCCACGGGCCATCAGGTCCTCGATTGACACCAATCAGAGCCACAAAGACCCGAGCAGTAGCGGGGTCGGTGATGCGCCAAAAATAGCCCTCCATGGCCACGCCATGGGCGGCTTCGAGTGACCCGAAGGGCAAGGTGGCGCCGCTGGCGCGGTACCAACTCATCTCGGGATCGCTCCGGCCGCTTGCAGTGCATCAGGGTTGAGTCCCAATTCCTGGAGTACTTCAACGGTGTGCTCACCGAGTCGAGGTGCTCGAGTTTGAGGGCCGGCGCTGAACCCTTCGAACTGCACCGGGAAGCCGGGCAGTCGCAGCCGCCCCAGATCCTCGTGGTCGAAGTCGGTGACGTAGTTGTTGGCCAGTGCCTGGGGGTCGGTAAGCACATCGCTGGGCCGATTGACAGGCGCAAAAAGCAATCCGTGGGCGCTCAAGATTTCCAACCAGTCTGAACGAGACTTGATGGCAAAGATCGGGTCCAGTTCGGCGTACAACGCATGTGAGTTGGTCAGTCGGTCTTGGGTCGAGGCGAACCGCGCGTCACTCACCAAGTCCGCGCGACCCAGCGCCTCGCACAGCGAGGGCCAGAACTTGTGTTCGGGATGGTTGGTGCCCATGATCGCGCCACCCTTGCACTCAAAGGTGGTGCGTAGCGGAGATTGAGCGCGCCGGTCCCAGGCCGTGCTGATGTCGCGACCAGCCAATGCGGTGGCTTGCAGGTTGCGGGCGGCCAGCCATGTGCCTGCGGCGTACAACGATGTGTGGCTGGCCGGACCCTGGCCATCGCGTTCACGCACGAAGAGCGAGGTGATGATCGCGAAGGCGGCGGTGATGGCGGTGAGTTGGTCGAGCACCAGCATCTGGAGTACGACGGGGTCGTCGCTGCCCAGATACATCAGCCCAGCCACGCCCTGCCCCATCGAGTCGAACCCGCCCTGATCGGCCATGGGACCGGTCGAGCCGAAGCCGCTGACTGCGTGATGAATCAGTCGAGGGTTGATGGCGCTGATGGTGGCTGGATCGAGTCCCAGTTTGGTGACAGTGGGACCGCGCAAGTTCGTCAAGAACACATCGGCCGTGGCGATGAGCCGTTCGAATGCTTCGCGACCCTCAGGATTAGTCAGGTCGAGGCAGACACTGCGTTTGTTGCGGTTGGAGAACTCATAGACCCCCGACCAGTTCTCAATGTGAGCCTCCGACGTGGACGCCATCGGCCCGAAGGCACCGAAATGCCGCTCGGGATCACCCTCGAAGGTCTCAACTTTGATCACATCAGCGCCCATGTCACCCAAGATTGCCCCGGCGCCGGGGCCGGCATGCCAAACGCCGACTTCAACGACTCGAATACCACTCAGTGGTCCCATGAGTTCGAGTATGCCGCTGCTGAGTCCGTGCATCCATCCGGCCTGACCATCGGAGGATCAGCCACATGGGTGAACCTGAATTGGCCAAGTGACCGATGTTGGCAGTTCACCCCCCGACCTAAGCTCACAGTCATGAACACCACGCCTCTTGACCGAATGACTGCCGCTGCTGCTTTGCTGCGCGAGGTCGAAGCCGACAACGCCCGCCTTGAGGACCTGTTGAGCCAGTGGGCCGCGATGGATCACAAGCGCGCGGAGTTGCAGGCCTACTACACCTCTGTGTGGGTCGATGACCGTGACCAGGTCGAAACTGACGACTCTGACATCCGGTACGCGATGGGCGAAGACCCGATCTTCGACGCGATCTCAGTTCGCGACGAGGCCGTGCGAAACCTCATCAAAGAACTCAGCCGCACCCTCGGCGAAGACTGATCCCGCCGAAGGGGTGCAGGCGCGTTGACTGTGGGATCCGGCTTAGGCCGGGTCCCACAGTCGGTGGTAGGCGTTGATTGCTGGCTGCCCACCGAGGTGGGTGTAAAGCACGTGGGAGTTTTTGCTGATTTCGCCAGACTTCACCAAGTCGATGAGGCCAGCTAGCGACTTACCTTCATAGACCGGGTCGGTGATCATGGCTTCAAGTTGCGCTCCCAGACGCATCGCTTCCATGGTCGACTCCACAGGCAGGCCGTAGAGCTCGCCGGCCCACCCTTCGAGCACGGTGATTTCGTCATCGCGCAGCTCGCGGCCTAGCTCGATGACTTCTGCCGTATGGCGCGCGATGCGATCCACTTGGTCACGGGTTTGGTCCAGCGTGGCGGAGGCGTCGATGCCCAACACGCGGCGGCGTACTCCGGTGATGTCTTCGAGAGCAGCAAAGCCGGCGATCATGCCAGCGTGCGATGACCCGGTCACTGTGCAGACGATGATCGTGTCGAAGGTGACGCCAAGGGCCTTCTCTTGCTCGGCCAGCTCAAAAGCCCAGTTAGCAAAGCCCACACCGCCCAAGGGGTGTTCGGAAGCGCCGGCGGGGATCGGGTAGGGCTTGCCCCCTGAGGCCTCGACTTCGGCTAGGGCTTCTTTCCATGAGTCGCGGATCCCGATATCAAAGCCGCTGGGGTCCAATCGGCTATCTGCCCCCATCATCCGCGACAGCAAGATGTTGCCAACTTTGTCGTTGGTCGGGTCGTCCCAGGGCACCCATTTCTCCTGCACCAAGCGGCACTTGAGCCCAAGATGCGCGGCCACGGCAGCGACCTGTCGGGTGTGGTTGGACTGGTAGCCGCCGATGCTCACCAACGTGTCGGCGCCACTGGCCAAGATGTCGGGAACGATGTATTCGAGTTTGCGCACCTTGTTGCCGCCAAAGGCCAACCCGCTGTTGACGTCTTCGCGCTTCGCCCAGACTTGGGCGCCACCGAGATGCTCGGTGAGGCGCTTGAGATGGTGCACCGGGCTTGGGCCGAAAGTGAGCGGGTAGCGGGGGATTTCATGCAACTTCATGGGAATGCTCCTTAGGTCTTTACAGCGTGTCGAGCAGGGGTTGCAGGTTGTGCCAGGTCTGGTCACTCACGTCGGCAGCGGCGGAAGCGTCGCCGCGCTCGCACAACTCGATGAGTTGCGCGTGGAGATCGATCGAGCCCAGCCCTGCGTGCGAAGCAAAGCGAATTCGCTCGAGCCTGCGGATGGTGGGGGTGAACTGGTCGAGCACAGTGGCGACGGCCTTGTTCGCCGCGACCTCGACGAGCACGCCGTGCAGCGCGTCGTCGGCTTCGAGGGCAGCATCCACGTCGGCTGACTCGATTGCTGCCTGAAAGCGTTGATTGGCTTGGCGCATTGATCGCACGTCGGCGGCGGTGAGTCGATTAACAGCCGTGAGTACGGCGAGGCGATGCATCGCACTCACCACAGCCTGGGCATCGCGCACTGCGTCGTGATCAATGTCTGCGATGCGGGTCGAGCGGCCTGGCGTGGCCTCAACAAGTCCAGCATCGGCGAGTTTGAGCAGCGCCTCGCGCACGGGAGTTCGGGAGACGCCTAGCCACTGCGCTAACTCCTGGTCCCGCACAGCCTCACCGGGCGCCAGAGTGCCATCGACGATCGCGGTGCGCAGTCGTTTGTGCACCCCTTCGCGAAGGAGTGCGGGCCGGCGTGAATCTCGGGCGGCGGGTACTGGCACGTGCAATATATTGCATACCGCAGCGGTGGAGCGTCAAGGTTTGTCGCACTCAACTGCCAAGACCCCGAGGCCTCGCGCCAGCACCGCGGCCGAGACTGCCCAGAGAGTCCCAGCTCAATAGGGTCCAAGAATGGGCCTGATCCCTCGCGGATGCCGGTGAGTATCTGTACGCTCCTCGAAACCTTGCCCCCTTGGCACGCGTCTGGGCCTTGCGCCCAAACAACGCCACCTAGCGACAGGATTCAGATGTCGGCTGAGAACCCCCACCTCCGGAGAACCTTGGGCACGATGGCCATCGTCGGCCTCGGCCTTGGTTATATGACCCCGACCGTCATCTTCGACACGTTCGGCATTGTCTCCGAAGAGACGAACTTCGTGGTGCCGATGGCCTATCTCCTGGCCATGGTCGCGATGGGTCTCACGGCCATTAGCTACGGCCGGATGGTGCGCCTGTACCCTTCGGCCGGCTCGGCTTACACCTACGCCTCGGAGGAAATCCACCCCAATGTTGGGTTCGTGGTGGGCTGGTCCTCACTGCTTGATTACTTGCTGCTGCCGCTGGTGAACGCACTCATTCTGCGCAGCTACATGGAGGCGTTCTTCCCCAACGTGACCCCCGCGTTGTGGGTGCTCGTGGTGGTGTCGGCCGTGACGGCGATGGTGCTCTTCAGCATGAGCAACACCTCAAAGCTCAACGGCATTTTGGTGGCCTTCTCGATCGTGCTGATCGTCGTGTTCGTCGTACTCGCCTGGCAGGCGCTTGCAGAAGGCGCGGGCAACGGCACCGTGTTCTCTACCAAGCCTCTTTGGCACGACGGCACCACGCTCGGTCCAGTGATCACCGGCGCCACGATCGTGTGCTTCTCGTTCATCGGCTTCGACGCCATCTCGATGTACACCGAAGAAGCCAAGGACGAGTCAACGGTTCCCAAGGCCATCATGATCACACTGTTGATTGGTGGAGCGATCTTCTTCATTTCCGGTTGGTTCGCCCAGTCGGTCTTCCCGACGATGGAGGGCTTCTCATCTGAAGCGCTGGAAAACAGCGCGCTGCCTGAGATCGCCGAGAAGATCGGTGGACCAGTGTTCAAGGCCTTCCTGACTGCCGCGGCGTTTGCGGCCACCCTGGCCTCCGGTCTGGCTTCGCACGCTTCCGTCTCGCGCATGCTCTTCGTGATGGGCCGCAACGGCAAGGGTCCGATCTCGCGCACGTTCTCATTCGTGCACCCGCGTTGGCGTACGCCGGCCCTTTCGGTGATCTTCGTTGGTCTGGTCTCGCTGCTCGCGATCCCGCTAAACCTCGACTTCGTCGCCGCGTTGATCAACTTCGGTGCGCTGATGGCGTTTAGTGTCGTGAACCTCACGGTGATCCTCCACTACGCGATTCGTCGCAAGATGCTGCACACCCCCAAGGAGATTCTCATCAACCTGGTGCTGCCGGGTCTGGGTCTGATCGCAACGTTGATCTTGTGGGCCAACTTGTCACCAGAGTCATTTAGGTACGGCATGATCTGGTTCATCATTGGCATCGTCATCATGCTGGTGCTGACCCGGTTCTGGACTCGCCCCATGAAGATCCAAATGGAAGAGGAAGACATGCCCGCCATGGATGAGCTCTACGAGGCCATCCAGGAGCAAGAGGGCCACGGGGGCGCGACCCCAAAGCAGGACTGAACCAAAGAAAGCGGTCGGGCGTAGGCAATACAGCCTGCGTCCGACCGCTTTCTCATGCACAACCCGCTTGCGATCCGGTTGCCTATCACGCAACAGGATGCGCGATAGGCAACTAGGCATTAGATTCCCAGAGGTGACCGACAACGGAGTTGGTCGTAGAGGAAGACGCCTACATTGCTAACTGATGGTGAGATCGCAGAAGCCGCCGAAATGCTACCGATTACTCAGGTGGCAGCCGACAAGTTGAACGTCCCTAGTGAGGCCCTGGTGCCCTACGGACATCACATGGCGAAGCTCGAGACTGGATACCTGCACAGCATCGAGGACAACGCTCAAGGCAAGTTGGTGCTAGTCACCGCGATCTCTCCGACTCCTGCAGGTGAAGGCAAGACGACCACCGTGGTGGGCCTTACCGACGGACTGCAGCACATCGGGGTCAAGGCCTGCGCTGCGCTGCGCGAGCCGAGCATGGGTCCCGTCTTTGGTATGAAGGGTGGTGCCGCCGGAGGCGGCTACGCCCAGGTCGTGCCGATGACTGATATCAACTTGCACTTCACTGGTGACTTCGCAGCGATCGCTGCAGCCAACAACCTGCTGGCTGCGCTCATTGATAACCACATCAATCACGGCAACGCCCTTGAGATCGACCCACGCACGATCACGTGGAAGCGCGTGCTCGACATGAACGACCGTGCTCTGCGCGACATTGTCATTGCCTTGGGTGGCACCGCCAACGGGTTCCCGCGCGAAGACGGTTTCGACATCGTGGTGGCTAGCGAATTGATGGCCATCTTCTGTCTGGCCACATCCTTGTCTGACCTCAAGGACCGCATCGGCCGCATCGTGGTTGCCCACAACCGGGCCAAGGAGCCGATCACCGCGGCCCAACTCGATGCCCAGGGTGCCTTGACGATCCTGCTGAAGAACGCACTTCAGCCGAACCTGGTGCAGACGCTGGAGCACTCACCTGCCTTCGTGCATGGTGGCCCCTTCGCCAACATCGCTCACGGGTGCAACTCCGTGCTTGCCACGCGGACTGCGCTGCGATTGGCCGACGTCGTTGTCACTGAGGCTGGCTTCGGTGCCGACCTAGGCGCGGAGAAGTTCTTTGACCTCAAATGCCGACTCTCTGGGCTGCGTCCCAGCGCCGTGGTCATCGTGACCACCTGCAAGGCGCTGAAGTTCCATGGCGGAGTTGCCGTGGCCGATGTGAAGAGCGAAAACCTCGAAGCCATTGAGAAGGGTGCCGCCAACCTGCGCAAGCACCTGCAGAACCTCCGCGACGTGTTCGGTGTGCCGGCCGTTGTCGCGATCAACCGTTGGCCGCACGACACTGACGCCGAAATCGCACTGGTCAAGCAACTGGCTGAGGCCGAGGGCGCCACGGCGTACGCCGCAACCCACGCGGCCGAAGGCGGCGCCGGTGCCGCCGAACTAGCCGCTGGTGTGATGGAGGTGCTGGCCAAGGACGCCGCTGACTTCCGGTTCGCCTACCCCGATGAGGGCGTCATCGCCGACAAGGCAACCGCAGTGGCCACCAAGATCTACGGCGCTGACAAGGTCACCTTCACTGCCAAAGCGCTCAAGCAGATCGCCCAAATCGAGAAGGATGGCTTTGGCCACCTGCCCATCTGTGTTGCCAAGACGCAGTACTCCTTCTCAACAGACCCCAAGGCAGTCGGTGCGCCGACTGGTCACACCCTCGACGTACGCGAAGTGCGCCTCTCAGCAGGTGCGGGCTTCGTTGTGCTCATCACCGGGGAAATCATGACCATGCCAGGTTTGCCCAAGGTGCCAGCCAGCGCAGGCATGGACATCGACGCAGCCGGGCGGATCACAGGGCTTTCGTAATCTGGTGCCAAGGGGCAGTACTGCGGCATTGCGTGCTGACCCTTGGGGCCCAATTTGCTCCTGCGGGCAGGCAGCGTTGCGTGCTTGCGACTGTGCGTCGTGACCTCTCCCGTGCCCGGCAATCGGCGCGGGCGAGGTTGTCTGCGGTTCTTCGGGATCGGGTGAGTCACGGCAGGCCACAACCACTGTGGCGCAAATACCTTGGTAGTCCCTTTGCTTAGCTGTTCCTAGCGAGCCGTAACCCGATCTCTGCGTTGGCGAAGCCACGAGAACAAAGGCCACGCAACCTCGGGGACGAACCTCTTGGCGCGTGAGTATTTCGGCCCCTCGGGTGGGTCCGTGAAGATTCGTAGGACCGGATGCCCATTGATGGACTGTTCCTCGATTTGCCAAGATTCTTGACCGCGCTGCCACTCACGAATAAGCATCGAGTAGCGGTCCACGCCACCGGTTGCGGTGTACAACTTGTGTGGAGAAATGGCGAAGGGGATCAACTCCCCGCGGCCCACAGCCTGCCATGCGGCGGCGGCAACGCCCGGAGTGTGTTCGTGGCGAATGTCGTCGAAAACGATGATGCCGGCTTTGGCCAGCAGTTGTTTGCTCGCAGCCAGATCTGCCTCAACATGTTCGAAGAGGTGCGAGGCGTCAATGTGAACAAACCGGTGGCTGCCTGAGCGAGCATGCTTGGCGATATCTTGGCTGAATCCCTGAATCACGTTCGGCAGTGCGTCGTGGAAGCGCAAGTAGTTCGCTTCAAATGCAGAGCGAGTCAGTCCAGAGTAAGAGTCCTGGTTTTCCACCTGATTGCTTGGATCTGCTGCTGGTGCACCAAAAAGATCGATGACCGTGAATGTCTCGTCATCGCGCACGTAGTCGCCGATCAAGATTGCGCTCTGGCCGTACCAGACACCGATCTCGGCGAGATCGCCGTGAGCTTCCGGGTCGCCAAGCAGCGCTCGGAAAAGGTGGCGATCGACATGCTCGAACGCGCCAACTATCGAATCCAACTCTGGATCAGAAACAAATGTTCGCACGTGAATCCTTCTGTTGCAGTTGTGCACTTAGCTGTGCGCGTCCGGGAATAGAGAGATTCTAGATCGCCTGAGCCAGTTCGGTGTCTTTTCGCAGTGAGGCTGCGCCCGAGCGCTCAAGGCTGCAAGGATCAAACATGCACAACAACTGCGATTCCAGCTAGCGATCGAGAGGGCTGAACTGTGGACCGAAGTAGAGCGCTGGCTTCTGTGGAGTGGTTGGCCACGGCCACGGGCACTCACTCAGTAGACGCTTGGGTGACGCTGGGATCTGGCTGGGGGCCGCTGACCTCGCCATGGCCGGCGCCGCAGTGGACGGTGGATCTTGGGGAGGTGCCTGGGTTCACCAAACCAGTTGCCGAAGGGCATCTGGGAAGCCTGTCCCTCTTCGCGCTCGAAGGGGTCGCAGTCCTGGTTAGTTCGGGACGCACGCACTTGTATGAAGGGCTAGGTGTTCGGCCCGTCGTACACGGCGTGCGAACGGCTGCCGCGCTGGGCGCATCGATGGTGGTGCTGACCAACGCGAACGGTTCGCTGCGCCCCGATTTCGAGATCGGTCAGCCGGTGATCATCCGAGACCACATCAATGCAACCGGTGTCTCGCCTATCGAGGGCGCGCACTTTGTTGACCTCACTGACGCCTGGTCGCCTCGACTGCGAGCGATCGCGCACACGCTCGACCCAACGCTTGCCGAAGGGGTGTATTGCCAACTGCGAGGTCCGCACTACAACACCGCAGCCGAAGCCGACTGGTTACGCCGCGTTGGCGGTGATCTCGTCGGGATGTCCACGATCCCCGAAGCGATCGCCGCCCGTGAGGCCGGCATGGAGGTGTTCGGGCTCTCAACCGTCACCGCCATTGAGGGCAGTTCGGAGGTGATTGACCCCAGCGAAGTCGTGGCCGCTGCTGAGCGGACTGCCTCTGGTCTCGGGGGTCTGATCGCTGACTTACTGGTGCGGGGAGCGGGGGAAAAGTCACAAGTAAACCTGTGACTTTGGCGCTTTGCGGGGAGGATCTCCTGGGTAAAGCGCAAAACTTCCGGGCAAAGCGCACCGGTTTTTACGGCGAACTGGGCGCCTGGCGGTGCACGATATGTCCATGACAACCAGCGCCTCGTTTGAAGAGACCCGTCGCCTCGGCGTCGAGAGCACCGGCATCGAAATCATCGAAGAGTCTGAGCGAACCGCATCGCCCAAAGATCTGTTCTGGCCATGGTTCGCCGCCAACGTCTCTGTCTTCGGGATGAGTTATGCCGCGTTCATTTTGTACTTCGGCATCTCCTTCTGGCAGGGACTCTTCGTCGCCATCGTTGGCATCGTGGTGTCGTTCGCACTGTGCGGGGTCATCGCGATCGCAGGTAAGCGGGCATCAGCCCCCACCATGGTGATTTCACGCGCTGCCTTCGGGGTGAGCGGTCAGAAGATTCCGGGGGTGATCTCGTGGCTGGTCAGCATCGGGTGGGAGACCTTCTTGTCGATCATGGCCGTGCTGGCCACGGCGACGATCTTTGATCGGCTCGGATGGGGTGCAGGTACGGCGACCAAGATCATCGCCGCAGTCGTGGTGGCTGCCATGATCGTGTCGGCCAGTGTCGCGGGCTATCACATCATCATGAAGATGCAGTCGTGGCTGACGTGGATCACGGGCATCGTGACGGTTGTCTACGTCGTACTCACGGCCTCAAGCATCGACTGGTCCAAAGTTTCATCGCTGCCAAGCGGATCGACCCAAGCGGTCATTGGCGCGCTCGTCATGGTGATGACTGGATTCGGGCTGGGCTGGATCAACATTGCTGCTGACTGGTCGCGCTACCAGCGACGCGACGCCAGCAACGGCGGCATCGTCTTTTGGAACACCTTCGGTGGGGCCTTAGCTCCAGTGCTGCTGGTGTGCTTCGGGCTGGCACTGGCCGGTTCGTCAACTGATGTCCTCGACGGTGTGGCTGCCGATCCGATTGGCACGCTGGCCTCACTTCTGCCGACCTGGTTCCTGGTGCCCTTCTTGATCGCTGCGATCTTGGCGTTGGTCAGTGGCGCAGTGCTGGGCATTTATTCATCGGGCCTGACCCTGCTCTCCCTAGGCCTCAAGATCGCCCGGCCCAAGGCGGCCTTCATCGACGGAGTGATCTTGACTCTCGGCACGATCTACGTGGTGTTCTTCGCGAAGAACTTCATCAACCCGTTCCAAAGCTTCCTGATCACCCTTGGTGTGCCGCTGGCTTCGTGGGCAGGCATCATGATCGCCGACATCACGCTGCGCAAGCGTGACTATGACAACGAAGCGCTCTTTGACCCCAAGGGCAGGTACGGCGACTACGACTGGACCTCCATCGCCATCATGGCGGTCACCTCGGTGATCGGCTGGGGCCTTGTGATCAACAACTTCGCCGATGACGCTGCCTGGAACAACTGGCAAGGTTTCTTGCTTGGCCCGCTGGGTCTGGGGGGTCGCGAGGGTCCGTGGGCTTACGCAAACCTGGGGGTCTTCGCTGCTCTGGGGCTGTCGTTTGTGGCGACGTACTTCCTGCGACGCGGCACGGTCTCAAGACAAGAGTCCTGATTCCAGATCGCCTCGTTACTCTCCAGTAGTATTTAGCGCATGAAGCGCGAGATCTACAACGAAGACCACGAAGCGTTCCGGGCGAGCGTTAAAGAGTTCCTCGACCGCGAGGTCGTGCCGCACCTTGATGACTATGCGGCCAACCACGGGTTGAAGCGCGAGTTCTGGCTGGCTGCAGGGGCCCAGGGCTTCTTGGGGTTGGAGATCCCTGAGGAGTACGGCGGCATGGAGGCTGGCGACTACCGCTTCAACGCGGTGCTCACCGAAGAGTTGGCAAAAGTGAACATGTCGTTGCCCAGTTGCCTTGGCATTCACGCCGACATCGTGGCGCCGTACTTAGTGCACCTGACCACACCCGAGCAGCGCGAGAGATGGCTGCCGAAGTTCTGCTCAGGTGAGATGGTCACCGCCATTGGCATGACCGAGCCCGGCGGCGGAAGCGACCTGGCGAGCCTGAAGACCACCGCGGTTCGCGATGGCGACGACTGGATCATCAACGGGTCGAAGACTTTCATCACCAACGGTGGCAGCTGCGACATGGTTGTGGTCGCCGCCCGCACCAGCCCTGAGAAGCGCGCCAAAGGCATCTCGCTGTTCGGTGTGGACACCTCGCTGCCCGGCTTCTCTGTCGGCCGAGTGCTCGACAAGGTCGGTCAAGATGAGTCCGACACCGCCGAACTCGCCTTCGAAAATGTCAGGGTCAGCAATGACGACATGATCGGCGAACTCGACAACGGGTTCATTTCGATGATGCAGTTCCTGCCCCAAGAGCGGTTGGGTTCGGCGGTCACGAACCTCGCCCACGCGGCGCAGATTTTGACCGAGACGATTCAGTACGCCAAGGAGCGCAGTGCGTTTGGACAGCCCATTGGGAAGTTCCAACACAACCAGTTCCTGCTTGCTGACCTGGTGACCCGAGTTGAGGTCACTCAGGCGTACGTCGACCAATGCGTCATCGCCCACATGAAGGGTGAACTCACCCCGGTGGATGCAGCGAAGGCGAAGTGGTGGACCTCGCAGGTGCAAAACGACGTACTCGATCACTGCGTGCAGTTGCACGGTGGATATGGATACATGAACGAATACCGAGTTGCCCGAGCGTGGCGCGATGCCCGAGTGACGAAGATTTGGGCCGGATCGAACGAGATCATGAAGATGCTGATTGGGCGTGACCTGGGACTCTGATCCCCCACGATCGCCTGCTTCCACGGAAGCTCTGCTTTACCCGGATGTTTGGCGCTTTGCGGGGAGGATCTCCCCCGCAAGGCGCCAAAGTCACAGGTTTACTTGTGACTTTTGCACTGCTCTCGCCGTGACCACATCGTGACAACAGCACCTCACCCCAGGCACGGGGCGATATCGTCATAGGTGTTACCAGGAGGTTTGTCGTGTCCTATCTGTTGCGCGTTGAGTTGCCCGACGTACCCGGGTCACTGGGGCGTGTGGCGACCGCGATTGGTCACGCAGGCGGCAACATCGAAGCCATCGAGATTGTCGAGCACGGATTGGGTGACTCAGCGGTCGACGACGTGTTCGTGCGCGCCGAGCAGGGGGTCATGCCTGACGCGATTGTCAGTGCGTTGCATGGCCTCGATGGCGTGCAGGTGCTGTGGATTTCGAGGTACGCCGCTGGTGCGAACCTCACCCTTGATCTCGAAGCAGTCGAGGAGATGACACGCAACCCGGCTAACGCGACAAATCAGATGGTCGACCTCATTCCTGAGACATTCCGCGTCGACTGGGCCATGCGCTTACGCAGGGACGGTGAAGGTTTTGCGATCGTGCACCGCACGCCCGCAGCTCCTGAGGCGGTGCCGCAGGGCTTGTGTTGGCCCACCAATTTCACCGCCGGCACCAGGTTTGAGTTGCCTGATCCGTGGACGGACGTGATCTTGGCGGCGTGCCCCATCGAGCGCGACAACGGCAACGAAATGGTTGTGATCGCCCGGCGTGGTGGGCCGGAGATTTTGGACTCCGAACTGGCTCGTCTGGTGCACCTGTGTGGGTTGTCCACATCCATTTCCAAATCCTGACCTTTTCGTCCGTGCCGCCCACTAGCCTCCTTCACGGGAGGTGACCTTTGGCTCTGCACATTCATCGAGCAGCGCGCACCGATGCGCTAGCTGATCAACTTGCGACTCTGCTTGCCCAGCGCCCGACCGATCCGTTTGCGCGTGAGCTGGTTGTCGTCCCGGCCAAGGGCATCGAGCGTTGGTTGACTCAGCGTCTCTCGCATCGGCTCGGTGTTGGTGAGAGGGGCGGCGACGGGGTGTGCGCGGCGGTTGATTTCGTCCGTCCCTCGTCGTTGATCGCGCTGCTCAATGGCACACAGCGTGAGGATCCCTGGCGGCCCGATCGACTGGTCTGGGCCGTGCTCAGAGTGATTGACTCATCTCTAGATGAGCCCTGGTGCCGGCCGATTGCCACGCACCTGGGTCATTTCCACGTTGGGGTGGAAGCCGACGTACGTCGCAGTCGGCGATACGCCCTAGCCCGCCGATTGGCTGGCCTGTTTGCCAATTACGCCGAGCAGAGGCCTCTCCTTTTGGCTCAGTGGCAAGCCAGCCAGCAGACCGATGGTGCCGGCGGGCAACTGGCCGATGACTTGCTGTGGCAGCCCGAGTTGTGGCGTCGCGTGATCGATCAGGTCTCCGCGCCCGCGCCTCATGAGCGCCACACCCAAACCCTTGATGCGCTTCGAGAGGGTCCGCAGGCCAGCGTGCCTGAGCGTCTCTCTCTTTTTGGACACACCCGTTTAGCTCGCAGCGAGATCGAATTGCTTGACGCCCTGGGTGAGCACCATGACGTGCATCTGTGGCTGCCTGAGGTCTCTGCGGAGCTGACGGCAAGACTCGAGTCGGTCGTGGGTGCGGGTCCGGTGCGACGGGCCGATGACACATCGGTGCAGATTGTTCGTCATCCGCTCTTGGCCAGCCTCGGGCGAGACACACGAGAGCTCACCCGGAGCCTGGCTCACGTGGGCGAGCGCGCCCCGATCGACACCAGTCCCGTCGCGGCGGGTGCCCCCAGCCTCCTCTCGTGGCTCCAAACCGATCTGGCCGCTGATGTCACTCCAGATGCCCCGCAGCGGGTGCTGGCTGCCGACGACCACAGCGTGCAGATCCACGCGTGTCACGGGCAGGCTCGACAAGTTGAGGTGTTGCGCGAGGTCCTGGTGGGGTTATTGCAAGACGACCCCGCGCTTCAGCCTCGCGACATCGTCATCATGTGTCCCGACGTGGAGGCCTACGCTCCGTTGATTCAGGCCTCCTTTGGCCTAGGGGCCGATGCCGGAATGCCCAGTGTCGGGTCACATCCAGCCCACCGTTTGCGGGTTCGACTGGCCGATCGAGGCGTCGCCACCACCAACCCGCTGTTGGGCGTGGCGCGCCAGCTCATGACCATTGCCAGTGGGCGAGCCGGCGTGACTCAGATGCTCGATCTCATCAGCACTGAGCCTGTACGCCGTCGTTTCGCACTCAACGACAACGACCTGGAGCGCACATCCGCCTGGCTTCGCGATTCGGGCATTCGGTGGGGGTTCAGCGCCGAGCACCGCGCGTCTTATGGTCTGGAGTGGATCGGGCAAAACACATGGTTTGAGGGGATCAACCGGATCCTGCTCGGGGTCACGATGACCGATGACGGGGCGCCCG
>WBZP01002274.1_pt1 | contig 22254 bp, 18 predicted proteins | sample 5204301 | NCBI WGS metagenome assembly WBZP01 (sample SAMN12412401, study PRJNA552823) | activated sludge metagenome | isolation source: activated sludge from nitrification reactor of wastewater treatment plant... | place: USA: Pennsylvania | collected 2017
CGGATCGGGCGACGGTGGCCGGAAGGAGGCGCCGACGGCGGCGGCTGCTGCCCACAGATCACGCACGCTGGTACCCACGCCGGTGCCGATGTTGACCACCAACCCGTCGCCGCGCTGGGCGGCACGGGCCAGCGCGTCGACCGCGTCGTCGATGAACAGCAGGTCACGGATCTGGCGGCCGTCGCCCATGATGGTGGGTGCCTGGTTGGCGCGGATCGCCGAGGCGAACGCCCCTACCACGCCGCCGTCGGCGCGCTGGCGTGAGCCGTAGATGCACGGCGCCACCAGCGCGGTGTACTCGACCGCGAACGAGTCCCGGTACACCTGCGCCAGGTCGAGCACGGCGCGCGCCGCGACCCCGCGGACATCGGCCGGCGCCCACCCGCGGCCCTCCTTGATGGGTTGGTCACGCGACGGGACCTCGCCGTACAGCGAGGCGCCCTGCAGCGCTACCACCACCTTGGCCCCGTGCACGTGGCGGGCGGCCTCCAGCACGGACACGGTGGTGGCCATCGAGGACGCGGCCAGCGATCCGGGGTCGCTGCCCCCCGGCACGACTGCGGCCAGGTGGTAGATCACCTCCGGTTGGCGCAGGGCCACCAGATCGGTGAGCGCCGGTGACGCGGCATCGAGGGTGTTGATCCGCAGCGTCCCGCCGGCAGTGCGGGCCTCTGCCAAGTTGCCGAGCGAACCGCTGGACAGGTCGTCCACCACGTCCACGGCGTGCCCGTCGGCCAGCAGCCGGTCGACCAGGTGCGAGCCGATGAACCCCGCTCCCCCGACCACCACGATGTTCATCGGCCTAGTGTCCCACGCCGGCCCACTACGGGGCTGGCCGCTTCTCGGCCTCCGAGGACTCGCCGTCGGCCACCGAGCCGTCGACGCCGATGACGCCGCCGCGTACCTCGGCATGCCGGCCGACGCTTCCGGCGACGATCGAGTCGGTCACCGTGGCGCGGTCCCCCACGGTCGCCCCGGGGAGCAACACGCTGCGGCGCACCGTCGCCCGCCGGCCCACCGTGGCCCGCTCACCGACGATCGAGGCGTCGATGACGGCGTCACCGGCCACCTCGGCAGTGGCATGGATCGCGGTGCACCGGTCGTGACGCCGGCGGCCGGCGAGCACGTCAAGGTTGGCCTGCAGGTAGAACTCCGGCCGCCCGGTGTCCAGCCAGTAGTCGTCGGTGGCCATGGCGAACAGGCCGCCGTCTGCCGCCACCGCCGGGAACGTGGCCCGCTCGATGGAGACCCGCTCTCCGGCCGGGATGCGCGCCAGGACGCTTGGCTCGAGGACGTAGGTGCCGGCGTTGATCAGGTTGCTGGGGGCCGTGCCCGGCGCCGGCTTCTCCACGAAACGCTCGACTCGCTGGTCGTCGTCGAGGGCCACCACTCCGTACGCCGAGGGGTCCTCGACGGCGATCAGGTGGATCGTGGCCTCGGCGCCGCGGTCACGGTGGAACGCCACCAGGCCGGCAACGTCGAGGTCAGTCAGCACGTCACCGTTGGCCACCACGAACGTGTCGTCGATCCCGGCTGCGTCGGCCGCGAAGCGGATCGCCCCGGCGGTGTCCAGCGGCGCCGGTTCCACCGCGTACCGCAGGCGGACGCCGTCGTGGCTGCCGTCGGGGAAGGCCTCGGCGAAGGGTTCGGGCTTGAACCCGAGGGCCAGCGTGACCTCGTGGACGCCGCCGCGGGCCAGGCCGGAGACCAGGCGAGCGATGATCGGCACGTGGCCGACCGGCAGCATCGGTTTGGGGACGTGATTGGTCAGCGGGCGAAGGCGCGTCCCGAACCCGCCCACCAGAACGACGGCGCGCACCTCAGCTGGACGTACCGGTGGTGGCGCCAGAGGGCGCCGTGGCGCCGCCGGGGGCGGTGGTGCCCTGCGGCGCGGTCGCAACGGGGGCGGACCCGGCCGGCGCCGAGCCACCGGGCACGGTGATCACGGGCACGGTGTTGGCCGGGCCAGAGCCCTCGGTGGGGATCGGGTCGCCGCCGTCACTGGCCCCGAGGGTGGGAAGATCCTCGGCCCACACCGGCTTGGGAATGTCGGTCGTGCCGTCCTTGGGGACCACCGCGATCACGAAGACCATGCCGTTCTTGTCCACCCGCAGGTTCTTGCAATCCTTGGTGCAGTCGGTGAACTTGTCCGAGGCGTAGTTGTCCCACACCCGCACCACGATCTTGGTGGCCTTGCCGTCACAGGTGTAGGTGGCGGTGTCGAAGGTTTCGCCACCCTGGTCGGTGGGGAACGCCAGCTTGGAGTTGGTGAGGGTCACGCCGTAGTTGTCGAGGAACACGCCAAAGCGCGCCCGCCGACCCGTGGCCCGGCTCGTGTACGGGTGCCAGTGCATCACGCCGTCCTGGTGGCTGTGGATGCCGGTGTTGCGGAACTTGGCGTTCAACACGACCTGCTCGCCGGTGGTGGGGTCGATTCCCTGCTCCTCCAGCGTGCCCTTCAGGTTCGGCAGCGTCTCGAAGCTGCCACCGTCACGGCACACGTACGAGGCGTAGGCCCCGTGCCAGTGGTCACCGAGGCGCGGCGGCCCGCCACCATCGTTGGGCAGGGACGACTTGGCGTAGACGATGAGGCCCACGAGCAACAGCCCGATGACACCCATGACCACCGGGAACAAGGTGCCGCCCTGGAAGCGCACCTTCTTGCCCTTGTTCTTCGAGGCCAGCTTGGCGACCTTGTGTGCAGACGATGAGGATGCCACGAGGTCGAAAGGCTACCGGCTGGCCACCGTCGAATGCCGATCAGCGACCACGCCGGCCGATCAGCCCGGCGATCAGGTCCTCGTAGGCCGTGGCCACGGCCGCCGGGGACACGGCCTGCTCCACCCAGGCACGGCCCGCCGCGCCGCGCGCCGCGCCGAACCCGGGCTCGCCCAGGACCTGGCACAGACCGGCGACGAAGGCGTCGGGATCGTCGGGCCCGACGGCGACGCCGCCCCCGGAGGCGGCCAGGATGCGCGGCACCTCGGTGCCCGGATCGATGGCCGCCACCACCGGCCGGCCTGCCGCGAGGATCGAATACGTCTTCGACGGCACGCTGACCGCGCCGAGCCCGGCGCGCAGCGGCACCACGTGGACGTCACCGGTGGCCAGGACCTCGTTCAACCGCTCCTTGGGCTGGTAGCCGGTGAAGCGGACGTTGCCGAGGCCAGCGGCCGAGGTGACCAGGTCCGCCTTCGCCGAGCCGTCGCCGTTGATCACGAAGGTCACCTCGGGCATCTGCCGGGCGGCGGCCACCAGCAGATCGAGCGACTGGGAGAAGCCGACGTTGCCGGCGTACATCACGACCGGTTCGTCACCGATGCCCTGCTCGCGGCGGAACTGGGTGGCCCGCGGCGTGGGCCGGATCGCGGCGACGTCGACGAAGTTCGGGATGACGTGAACCTTGCCGGCCTGACGACCGAGCTTGGCGCGCACGTTGGCGGCGAGGTCCTCGCTCAACACGGTGATGCCTTCTGCGCGCCGGTAGCTCACCCGTTCGAGCCAGCGCAGGATGCCGATGATCTGCCGGTTCCTGATCGCCCCGGTCTCCACCGCGGCGTCGGGGAAGACGTCCTGGATGTTGAACAGCAGTGGGCCGTTGATGCCGAATCCGGTTGCGACCCATCCGGTGAGACCGAGCGTCAGGGGTGGTGACATGGCGATCACGGCGTCGACCCGTCGGCCGAGGACGGCCCGCAGGCCGGCCAGCGCCGTGAACCCGGCAAAACCCAGTGCCCGGCGCGCCAGGTTGCGCTTGTCGTTTCCGGGGAACGGGTGGACCCGCACGACGGCGCCCCACGGGGTCCGCTCGGTCCGCATCCACCGCCCGGCCCAGCTCGGCTCGACGGCGTGGGCCCGGTACCACGGCAGGGCCGTGACCACCCGGATGGTGTGGCCCCGAGCGGCCAATTCGTGGACGATGCGGGTCATCACCTCGCCCGTTGGCGCGGTGTCCGGGGCGAAATGCGGGCACAGCACGAGCAGCTTCACGCCAGGACCTCGCGGTAGACGGCGGCCAGCGCGCCACCCGAGCGCAAGGCGGTGAACTGCTCGGCCCGCCGGTAGCCGACGGGGACGAGGTCGGCCCGGCGCCGCTCCACCTCGTCGAGGGCATCGGCCCAGGCATCCACCGTGGGTGGCCGGACGACGGCCGCGTCGCCGGCTACCTCCGGGAGTGACGCCGCATCGGAGCAGACGATGGGCGTGCCGAGCGTCATCGCCTCGATCAGCGGTGCGCCGAAACCCTCGTAGGTGCTGGGGAACACCAGCGCCGCGGCAGCGGCGATGAGCCCGTTGCGGTCGGCGTCGGGAACCCGGCCGAGGCGGACGAGGCGCGGGTCGGCACAGCCCGCCACGACGTCCTCGGCGGCGCCGCGCCCGCCGGTGCACACCACGCGGAGGTCACGCCCGGCCCACGGCCCGGCCAGCAGCTCGACCAGGAGCCGGTGGTTCTTGTGCGGGTGGGTGATCGCCGGATACATCACGTACGGCCCGTTGCCGAGCCCGTACCGCTGGCGCAGCACGGCGGGTGGCGTGACCGTCGAGCGCACCGCAGCCTCCACTCCGTGGGGGACCACGACGACGCGCTCGGGGCGCACGCCGAAGGCGTCCACCACGGTGCCGCGCACGTACTGGGTCGGCACGGCGATGCGGGCTGCGCCGCGCCCCGAGCGGCGCATCATCACCCTCAGGTAGGCCAGCTTGGCCGGGTGGAAGTACTGCGGGAAGGTCCGGTACTGCAGGTCGTGGATGGTCACCACATACGGGTGGCGGGCGGCGACGGGCGCGGTCCCGCCGCCGTGGTGGGTCAGCCCGACGCCGCGGCTCGCGCCGCGCAGCCAGCCGGCTTCGCCCATGACCCGCCGCCGGCGGCTGACGCCGTCGAAGGGCGCCACCGTCATCGGGTAGCGCGAGGAGAGATCCGGATGGGCGGCGGTGAACGCCGGCAGCACGAACAGGGTGGTGACGGCGGCGAGATCGGGGGCGGCATCGGCCAGGCCGAGGAGTTGACGGACGAGGTACTCCTCAGAGCCGCCCACATCACCGGGCACGCACCACAGCAGATTGACCCCGACACGCACCGCCCCATCATGCCCACTGGCGCAGCGCGGCACACGCCCACGAGGCGCGGCCAGAGCGGGCGCCGGCAAACGGCGGCTATCGCAGGTGGATGACGTCGGCGGTGTCGACGACACGCTCCGAGCCATCGCCGGCCCGGATCACCAGACGCCCGCTGGCGTCGACATCGGCGGCGACGCCTTCGATGGTCCCGGCCGCCATGATCGCCCGCACCCGCCGCCCCAGCGTGGCGAGGTGGGAGCGGTACAGCTCACCCACGTCGGCCGGGAGCTCGTCGACCCGTCGCAGGATCCGGGCCAGGACGTCGCCCGGGTCGAACTGAGCGCCGAGGCGGGCCCCACCGAAGGGATGCCAGCGGATGTTCATCCCCAGCCCGACCACCGCGTAAGCGCCATCGGGGGCCAACTGGGCGAGGATGCCGGCCAACTTGTTCCGGCCGATCAACACGTCGTTCGGCCACTTCAACCAGACGTCGGGGCCGATCAGGTCACGGGCCACCAGGCACGCCGCCAGGCCGACGCGGTGGGTCAGCTCCACTGGCTCCGCGGGGACCTCACGGAACAGGAGCGAGACCAGCAGGTTGGATCCGGGCGGCGCGTCCCATGACCGGCCCAGGCGTCCCCGCCCGGCACGCTGGTGTTTGGCGACCAGCACGCTGCGATCGGGGGCGCCCGCCGCCGCCGCGTTCATCAGGTCCGTGTTCGTGCTGCCGGTCTCGTCGACCACGGTGATCTGCCAGCTCGGAGCACTCGAGGCGGCATGGCCGTGGCCATCGGCCGGGATGCCGTGCTCGAAGACCATTCCGCGTAGATTGCCATACGTGCTCACCAAGATTTTGATCGCCAACCGTGGCGAGATCGCCGTTCGCGTCATCCGCGCCGCTCGGGAACTCGGCATCAAGACCGTCGCCGTGTACTCCGAGCTCGATCGCAACGCCCTGCACGTGCGACTCGCCGACGAGGCGTACGCCCTCGGTGGGCAGACCGCCGCGGAGAGCTACCTGAACACCGCGGCGATCCTCGACGCCATCGAGCGCAGTGGCGCCGACGGGGTCCACCCCGGCTACGGGTTCTTCAGCGAGAACGCCGACTTCGCCAGGTCGATCGAGGCCCGCGGCGTGGCGTTCATCGGCCCGCCGGCATCGGCCATCGACGAGATGGGCGACAAGGTCAGCTCGCGCAAGGCCGCGTTGCGCGGTGGGTGCCCGATCGTGCCGGGAACGACGGAGTTCGTCACCTCGGCCGACGAGATCCGCGCCTTCGGCACGGACCACGGCTGGCCGATCGCCATCAAGGCAGCCTTCGGCGGCGGCGGGCGCGGCATGAAGGTGGTCCACAGCGCCGGCGAGGTGGTCGAGGCGATGGAGTCCGCCCAGCGTGAGGCCAAGGCGTTCTTCGGGCGGGACGAGATCTACGTCGAGCGCTACCTGACCTGGCCGCGCCACGTCGAGGTGCAGATCGTGGGTGACAAGCACGGCGACGTGGTGTGGGTCTCCACCCGTGACTGCTCGGCCCAGCGCCGCCACCAGAAACTGGTCGAGGAGGCCCCGGCGCCCGCCCTTGCCCCGGGGATCGAGGACGCCATGGGCGAGGCGGCGATCAAGGCGGCCAAGGCCGTCGGCTACTTCAACGCCGGCACCGTCGAGTTCATCTACCAGGACGGCGAGTTCTTCTTCCTGGAGATGAACACCCGCTTGCAGGTGGAGCATCCGGTCACCGAGGTGATCACCGGGATCGACCTGGTCGAGTGGCAGATCCGCGTCGCCAGTGGCGAGCCCCTGCCGATGACCCAGGACGAGGTGGCCGCCCGCCGCCACGGCCACGCCATCGAGATCCGGATCAATGCCGAGAACCCCGCCGGCGGCAAGTTCCTGCCGTCGCCTGGCACCATCTCCAAGCTCGTCCCCGCCGACGGCTTCGGCGTGCGCTTCGACAGCGGCTACGAGAGCGGTGACACGATCAGCCAGTACTACGACAACCTGGTGGGCAAGCTCGTCGTGTGGGGCAAGGACCGCCCCACCGCCATCGCCCGCACGATCCGGGCCCTCGACGAGATGGTCGTCGAGGGCGTGGCCACCACCATTCCCGCCGATCTGGCCATCCTCCGCCACCCCGACTTCGCCGCCGTCGAGCACAGCACCAAGTGGGTCGAGGAGCGCCTCGACCTGTCCGCCATCGGCGCGCCGGCAACCCCTGCGCCGGTGAGCGAGGACGATGCCCCGCTGGTGCAGCGGTCCACCACGGTGGAGGTCAACGGCAAGCGCTTCGACGTGAAGATGTGGGTGCCAGAGGGCCAGGCGGTGGTGGCCGCCGGCGCCCCGAAGGCCAAGAAGCCGACGCGAGGTGGCGCGGCCGGCGGCGCTGGCGCCGGCGGTGGTTCCGGAAGGGTCGAGGTGCCCATGCAGGGCACCATCGTCAAGGTGCTCGTGGAGGTGGGCCAGCAGGTGGAGGCCGGCCAGGCCGTGGTGGTGCTGGAGGCCATGAAGATGGAGAACCAGATCGCCGCCGACAAGGCCGGCACGGTCGCCGAGATCAAGGTCACCGCCGGCGACACCGTCGGCGCCGGCGACGTCGTGGTCGTCATCAGCTGACAGAGCTCAAGCTCGCGCCACCGGGCGAGCGGTATGTTCTCGGCATGGGGGTCCCACCATCGCTGACCTGGATCGTGGATACCTTCCATTTCTCCCGCTCCGGGCATGGTTGGACGCGCCGGTGTCGCCCTTGTGGGGCGAGTATCTCGCCAACCTGACCGAGGCCCGGACGCTCCGGCCGCGACGGGTCGCCGACCTCGACGAGAAGTCATTGCGCCGCGCCGCGCTACATACCGGCGCGCTCGAGGGGCTCCACCCAGCCGACCAGGGGGTCACTGTCACGATCGTCTCCCACGACGCGTGGAGGCAAGCAGTCGCGATCGAGGCCGGGGAGGAAACCGTCGGACATGTCGACGCCTCGCTGCAGGCCTCTGACCTCGCGCTCGATCTCGCGAGCGGCGCCAACCAACTCAGCGAAGCATCCGTTCGCGCCCTGCACGCCCTGGCGACAGGATTCCAGCAGACATACGAGGCCAGAGTGCTCGTGGGCGGCCAGTGGATGCGCCAGGACGGTGAGCTTCCCCGGGGCCAGTACAAGGTCCAGCCCAACCACGTACCGACTGCCGACGGGACGTTCCACTCGCATGCTCCGGTGTCGAGAGTGTCGGACGAGGTTCGCCGGCTCATCGCTGAGATCGACACTGCCCAGTTCGCGAGGGCTCACCCGGCTGTTCAGGCGGCTTTCGCGCACCACGCGCTCGTCGCCGTACATCCCTTCGCCGACGGCAACGGCCGGGTAGCACGCTTGCTCGCTTCGGTGTTCCTGCTTCGGGTCGCATCGGTCCCGCTGACCCTCTTCGCCCATCAGAAGGCCAAGTATCTCAGCACGCTTCGGAGCGCTGATCGTGGGGATCCGCGTCCCTTCCGTCCATTTCGTCGAACAACGCGCCCTGGACGCCATGGCGTGGGTCACTCAAGAGCTGTTCACAGACACCGCCGACGTCGAAGCCCCCGAACTGAAGTCACCCGACGACATCTCCTCCCGCGAGACAGGTCTTTCCCGCTTGAGGAACGCCCTCGGCAACGAGTTGCGCGCCGCTGCCTCGCAGGCCGGCGGTTGGCACGACCTGGTGTGGACCGTCGAGGAGACCACGACGGATGTTCGGCACGTGGGCAGGCATCGCTTCGCGGGGTACGTGGGCGGATTCATCGTGTGCGCCAGCAGTGAGACCCTTGGCGCTGCCTTCGGTCGCCCCGTATTCCCAACGGGGTCCAGGCGCCGCCAGGAGTATTCGCTGGGCCTGTTCGCCGAGCTGCGCGAAGGGGCTGTTCACCTGGACATCCGCGAGCCCGACGTCTACCCCGAACTGCGCGGGTCGGTGATCGAGCTGATCGGCTCACTCGCCCGACGTGTCGTCGGCGCCATCGCGGCTGAAGTGAACGAGGCGATCAGGAACGCCGGGATCTGATCTCGACAATCGTCACTGCCGGTCCGCGGGCAAGTCCTGGCCGACGGGGGTCGGGCTACTCGGCGGCTTCGGCGAGGGCTTCGGCCAGGGCCGGGTGGACCAGCAAGGACTCGACGATGTCACTGACCTTCAGGTTGGCGGTGACCGCCAGGGCGATCACGCTGATCAACTCGGCGGCGTGGCGGCCGACGATGGATCCGCCCAGCACCACGCCGGTGGCCGGATCGCTGATGATCTTGACGAATCCACGCGGGTCGTTGTTGATCAGCGCCTTGGGGGTGGCGCTGAAGGGCACCTTCGTGACCCGGATCTTGCGCCCGACGGCGAAGGCCTCGGCCTCGGCCAGGCCGACGTCGGCGATCTCCGGTTCGGTGAAGATGGCGCTGGCCGCCTTGTCGTAGTCGAGGTGGCGGTGAGCGACGCGCTGCAGGCCCATGACGTGCTCGGCCACCTTGCGGCCCTGCATGCTCGCCACGCTGCTGAGCGGCAACTTGCCACTGACGTCACCAGCGGCGTAGATGTGCGCGACGTTGCTCTGGCAGTGGCGGCTGATGGTGATGTACCCGGCCGGATCCAGCTCCACGCCGGCGGCGGCGAGATTCAACGTGTCCGTGTTCGGGACCGAGCCGATGGCCAGCACGGCGTGCGTACTGCGGACCACTCGCCCGTCGTCGCAGCGCACCACCACGTGGTCGCCCTCACGGTCGATGGCCGTCGCCCTGGCGCCCTTCAGCAGGCTGACCCCGCGTCGCAAGAAGTCGTCCTCCAGCACGGCAGCCACCTCCGGGTCCTTGGCCGGCAGCACCTGCTGGCGGCTGACCACCAGGGTCACCTTGGCGCCGAAGCTGGAGAACATGTGGACGAACTCCACGCCGGTCACGCCGGAGCCGACGACGGTGATGCTGTCGGGGAAGATCTTGGGCGGGTAGCAGTCACGCGTGGTGAGGATCCGCTCGCCGTCGGGGTGGCACCAGTCGGGGATCCGCGGCCGGGAGCCGGTGGCGATCAGGACGGCATCGGCCTCCACGACGCGGACGCCCTCCTCGCTGGTGATCTCCACCTGGTGAGGACCCACCATGCGCGCCGAGCCCTTGACCAGCTCCACCCCTTGGCTGCCGAGCAGCGTGGCCACGCCGTCGGACAGCTTGGTCTTGATGGACTCGACCCGCTCGGTGAGCCGCCCCACGTCCACCGTGGCGTCCTGCTGCTCCAGCCCCATCCCGCCGATGCGCCGGCTGAAGCTCATCGCTCCCCCGGTGGCGATCATCGTCTTCGACGGGATGCAGTCCAGCAGGTGGGCCGCGCCGCCGATCACGTCACGCTCCACCATCGTCACCCGGGCACCGAGCCGGGCGGCGTAGGTGGCCGCGTTGTTGCCGGCCGGGCCGCCGCCGATGATCACGAATCTGGTCCCCACGGGGCGTCAGGCTAACTGGCAATCAAGTCGCGCCACGGCGGCGCCCGGCGGTACCGTCTTGGCCCGTGACCGACGAGCAGGACTCCCCCGGCCAGCAAGCAAGCAGCGGGCTGGCGGGCGAGCGCGCCAAGCGCCTCGGCAAGATCGCCGCGGTACGTTCGACCGGCGCGAACCCATATCCCTACCGCTTCGACCGCACGCACACCCTGGCCGAGGTCCGCGCCCAGTACGGCGAACTGGCGCCGGGGACCGAGACCGAGGCCGCCGTGCGCGTGGCCGGGCGGATGCTGCTCAAGCGTGAGCAGGGCAAGCTGATCTTCGCCACGCTCCGGGAGCGCGAGGCCGACACCCAGCTGTTCGTGTCCAAGGCCGTGATCGGCGACGAGGCGTTCGCCCGGTTCGCCGACCTCGACCTCGGTGACTGGGTGGGGGTCGGCGGCACGGTGATGACCACCCGCAAGGGTGAGCTGAGCGTCAAGGTCACCGAGTTCCAGCTGCTGTCCAAGGCGGTGCGGCCGATGCCCGACAAGTGGCACGGCCTCACCGACACCGACACCCGCTTTCGCCAGCGCTACGCCGACCTGATCGTCACCGAATCGGCGCGGCGGGCGTTCCGAATCCGTCACGAGGTGCTGGCCAGCTTCCGGCGGACGCTGCGTGACCACGACTACGTCGAAGTCGAGACCCCGGTGCTGCACGTCGAGGCCGGCGGCGCCCACGCCCGGCCGTTCCTGACCCACCACAACACCCTGGACATGCGCCTGTACTTGCGCATCGCCCTCGAACTGCACCTCAAGCGGTTGATCGTGGGCGGGATGGACCGGGTCTTCGAGATCGGCCGGGTGTTTCGCAACGAGGGCATCAGCACCAGGCACAACCCGGAGTTCACGATGATGGAGCTGTACCAGGCCTACGCCGACTACAGCGAGATGATCGCCATCACCGAGGAGCTGATCACGACTGCTGCGATCGACGCCACCGGTACTTCGGTGGTCGAGATCGACGGCGTCCCCGTGGACCTCGCCCAACCGTGGCGGCGGGCGCGGATGGTGGATCTGGTGGCCGACGCCATCGGGCGCGAGGTCCACCCGTCGATGCCCGTCGACGACCTGCGCGGCGTGGCCGCGGCGCACGGCGTGGCCGTTGCCCCGTCGTGGGGCGCCGGCAAGATCATCGAGGAGTTGTTCGAGGCCACTGCCGAGCATCAGCTCGTGGCCCCCACCTTCGTCACCGGTCACCCGGTGGAGATCAGCCCGCTGGCCCGCACCGACCGCAACGACCCGCATCTCACCGAACGCTTCGAGTTGTTCGTCGGCGGGCGCGAGCTGGCCAACGGCTACAGCGAGCTCAACGATCCGGTCGAGCAGCGGTTGCGGTTCGAGGACGAGCAGCGCGCCAAGGACGCCGGCAACGCCGAGGCCGGCTCGGTGGACGAGGACTACCTGCGGGCCCTGGAATACGGCCTGCCCCCCACTGGCGGGCTCGGCATCGGCATGGACCGGGTGGCCATGCTGCTGGCCGGCGTGTCCTCGATCAAGGAAGTGATCCTGTTCCCCACCCTTCGACCGGAGGTGCTCGAATGACCACAGCCTGGGGCCGCGGCCTCACCACCCGAACACCCGACGGGGTGATCCTCGACAGCTGGTTCCCCTCCCTCGGTCTCGGCGCTGCTCCCGCCGGCGCCGAAACGGACAGCGCCGCTGCCGCACGGGCCGACGACGTGCGCGGTGTGCGCATCGAGCCGGTGTCGCTGGAGATCGACACCGACGACGCGCCCTCCTCGGCGATCGACGTCTACCTCCGCCTGCACCTGCTCTCGCAACGGCTGATGCGGCCGCGCACCGTCAACCTCGACGGCCAGTTCGGCCTGTTGGCCAACGTGGCCTGGACCTCGCTCGGTCCGATCGCCCCGGATCGAGTGGACGAGGTGCGCTGGTCGGTACAGCGCAGCGGCGGCCACCTGCAGGTGTACGGCCTGGACAAGTTCCCGCGGATGACCGACTACGTGATCCCGAGTGGCGTGCGCATCGCCGACGCCGACCGCGTCCGCCTCGGCGCCCACCTGGCCAACGGCACCACGGTGATGCACGAGGGCTTCGTCAACTTCAACGCCGGCACCCTGGGCGCCTCGATGGTCGAGGGGCGGATCTCCGCCGGCGTCATCGTGGGCGACGGTAGCGACATCGGCGGAGGGGCCTCGATCATGGGCACGCTGTCGGGCGGCGGCACCGAGCAGGTCACCATCGGCGAGCGCTGCCTGCTGGGCGCCGAAGCCGGCATCGGCATCAGCCTGGGTGACGAGTGTGTGGTGGAGGCAGGCCTGTACGTCACTGCCGGCACCCTGGTCTCACTGCACGGTCCCGGAGGCTCTGGCGAGGTGGGCGTCATCAAGGCCCGCCAGCTCAGCGGCTCGGGTGGGCTGCTCTACCGGCGCAACAGCCAGACGGGAGCGGTGGAGGCCCTGCCGCGCACCCCGAAGTGGGGTGGGCTGAACGCCGCCCTGCACCACAACGACTGACCGCCGACGACGACCGCCTCCCACGCGCCACCCCACGTGATCAACCCTGATCGGCCCACGGACGTCACAGGCTGATCACGTGGGCTGATCACGTGGGCTGATCACGTGGGCTGGGTGTCGGGGCTGCCCATGGCCGCCACGCTGGCCATGATCTCCTCCGGAGACGGGGGCGTCGCCGACGGGGTGGCGAACGCCCACTGGTGCCCGTACGGGTCCTGGATCACGCCATAGCGATCGCCCCAGAACATCGTCTCAACGGGCATCACCGGGGTGGCGCCCGCAGCGACCGCGCGATCGAAACTGGCATCGGCGTCGGGAACGACGAGGTGCATGCTGACCGGGGTGCCGTCGAGCAACCCGGGACCGCGGGCGCCGAAGTCGAGGTTCTGGTCCATCAAGAACACCGAGCCGCCGTTGATGGTGATGCATCCGTGCATGAGCTTGCCGTCCGGTCCGGGCATCCGCGACTGCTCGACGGCGCCCAGCGCGGCGACGTAGAAGTCGATGGCGGCAGCGGCGCCGTCGCACACCAGGTGTGGGGTGACGGGAGACGGCGTGAAGGTTTGAACGTGGTCGGTGGTCATGATGGTGCCTTTCGGGTGTGTTGGGAATTGCGAGTGGTGAACAGCAGCGACAGGTAGCGGCGAAGGTGGTCGATGCTCTCGAGGACCATGGTCGGGTCGTCGGCGGCCTTCGCCAGCACGAATGCTCCCTGCAGCACAGCCTGAGTGTGGCGAGCCAACCCGGACGGGTCGATGCCGCCATTCGACGCATCGTCGAGGGCCTCGGCGAGATCGGCCTCCAGCGTGGCCGCGTGACCGAAGATGCTGGCTGCGCAGGCATCACGAATGGCCGGATGGGTGTCGAAGACCTCCTGGGCCATCGTCCCGGCCACGCAGGTGAACTGGGCCGTGGTCCCGCGAATGAGCGCAGCCCGCAGGTCGAGGTAGGCGAACACTCGCTCGGCGGCGGTGGCCCGGTCGTGAAAACTCGCGCTGGCAAACAGGTCACCGGTGATGGCCGACCAGTGGTCGGCCGCCGCGACCCCCAGCGCCTCCTTGGACTCGAAGTGGTGGAAGAACGCACCCTTGGTGACTCCGGCCGCCGCGCAGAGCTCGTCCACGGTGGTGGCCGACCAACCGTTGGCACGAATCAACGCCAGCGCGGCGTCGAGGATGCGCAACCTGGCCGTCCCGCGACCCGAACTCGTCGACATGGACGACAGCGCACTCACGCCTCGACCATACCAACCAGTTGGTATGGTTGTCAAGGTGGTCCATCGCGCGACGATGAGCCATGCGCCGCCTCTCCCTCGTGGTCACCGTCTCCGTCATCGCCGCCGTGGCAACCGTCAATGTGGCCAGTCCCACCCAGGCCAGCACCCCTGGCACCGCGGTGGGCACGGGTGGCTATCACGCAACCATCCAGCGCACGACCGACGGCGTGCCACACATTTCCGGCGCCACCATCGGCGATGCCCTCTTCGGCCAGGGATACGCCAACGCCGAGGATCACGGCTGCACGCTGGCGGACGCGATGCTGACGCCACTCGGCCGGAGGGCTGCCACCTTCGGTGCCGGCACCGACGACGCCAACGTCACCAGCGACCTGGCCTGGCGCAGCATCGGCCTGGCCGACCTGGCCACCGCTGACTTCGCCACCGCCAGCGACGGGGCAAGGACGATGATCACCGCCTACGCCGACGGGTGGAACCGCTACCTCGCCCAGCACGGGACGTTCACCGGGTGGTGCGCCGGGCAGGACTGGGTTCGCCCGATCACACCGGCCGAGTTGTACGTCTACGGCCGGTGGGTCGCCCTGCTGGCCAGCAGCGGGTCCGTGGCCCGGATGATCCCGACGGCCGAGCCACCGCCGGCGGCGACACCAGCCGGTGCGCCCGGCACCTCGGCAGACGGCATCACCGACGAGACCCGGTTCGCCGACGCGCTCGCCGGCATCGCCCCACCGACCGCCAGCAACGCCTGGGCCGTGGGCAAGGAGGCCGTGACAGGCACGTCCGGCGGGATGCTCATCGGCAACCCGCACTTCCCATGGGAGGGCTCGCTGCGGTTCTGGGAACTGCAGCTGACCGTGCCCGGGACGATGAACATCTACGGGGCGATGCTGATCGGGCTGCCGGGCGTCGGCGTTGGCTTCACCGAGGGGTTCGCCTGGAGCCACACCGTGTCGGCGGGTAGCCGCCTCACCGGGTACCTGCTCGACCTCGACCCGGCCGATCCAACCCGCTACCTGGTGGACGGTGTCTCGACACCGATGACGTCCACGAACTACTCGGTGGAGGTCCGCCAGCCCGACGGAACCACCACCACGATCACCAAGACGCTGTGGCACAGCGAGTACGGGCCGATGCTGAACTTTCCCGGCCTCGGCTGGTCGACCACCAAGGCCCTGTCCTACCGCGACGCCAACCTGAACAACGACGAGTTCGTCGACCAGTACCTGGCGATGGACACCGCGACGACCTTCGACCAGTTCGTCGACGCCCATCGCACCCATCAAGGTGTCCCGCTGTTCAACACGATCGCCGTCAGCAGCGACGGGCGGGCGTGGTACGCCGACACGTCGGCCACGCCGCGCCTGTCGGCCGCCGCAGAGGCCAAGTACCGCGAGGCGCTGGCGTCCGATCCGATCACCAAGATCGCCAAGGCCAACGGCTTCATCCTGCTGAACGGCTCCGACAGCACCTTCCGCTGGGAGGAGGTCGACGGCGCCCGCGACCCAGGCCTGCAGCCGTTCACCGAGATGCCGATGGTCGAGCGCAGCGACTACGTGTTCAACGCCAACGACAGCTTCTGGATGCCACACGCCACCCAGATGCTGACCGGCGCCTACTCCATCCTCCACGGCCAGGAGGGCACCGCCCGATCGCTGCGGACACGGGAGAACGCGTTCGTCCTCCAGGAGGGGGCGGCGGGACCGGCGGGCGCCGACGGCACCTGGACCGGCGAGGAGTTGCGCGCCGCGGCGATGTACAACCGTGCCGGGTCGGCGCGACTGCTGCGTGCCGACGTTGCTGCTCGCTGCGCTGGCGCCACGGTGGTTGCGGTTCCGCAGCTCGACGGCGCAGACGGCGCCGTAGCGCTGCCGGCAGAGTCCGTGGACATCGCCCCCGCCTGCGCCGTGCTCACCAACTGGAACGGGTTCTTCAACACGGACAGCGTCGGCGCGGTGCTGTGGCACGAGTTCTTCTCGGCGCTCAACCGTGACACCGAGGGTGGGCTCGCCAACGTGTGGGCGGTCCCCTTCGATCCTGCCGATCCGTTGAACACGCCGTCGGGGTTGAAGCCGGCCGCCGACCCGAACCAGGACGCGGTGCTGATCTCGCTGGCGCGAGCCGTGCAGACGCTCACCAAGGCCGGGCGGGCCGTGGACGTGAAGCTGGGTGACGTGCAGTTCGCCATGCGCGGCACCGAGCAGGGTGGGGAACGCATCGGTCTGGGAGGCGGGACCGGTCCCGACGGGCTGACCAACGTGATCGACTACGCCAAGCCGGTCAACACCAGCGAGCCCGTGGCCGCGCCTGGGGCCACGTTGGTACCCGGATCGGACCTTCGACCCGAGGGCTACCCGATCGACCGCGGCACGAGCTTCCTGTTCAACGTCGACTTCACCTCGGGCACGCCGCAGGCCTACACGATCCTCACCTACGGCGAGACGGGTGATCGCACGTCACCGCTGTTCACCGTGCAGACCAAGCGGTTCGCGGCCAAGGACTGGCGCAAGGTGGCCTTCACCGCGGCGGACATCGCCGCCGATCCGGCGCTGACCACGATCACGGTCGAGGGCTGATCAGCCTCGCCCCGGCCGGCGCTCACATCCGATGATGTGATCGTCGACGAGGCCCATCGACTGCATGAACGCGTACATCGTGGTGGGCCCGACGAAGGTCCAGCCGCGCCGTTTGAGGTCCTTGCTCATCGCCACCGACTCGGCGCTGGCGGCCGGCAGGTGGCCGGCGGCGTCGAGCCCCGCCGAGCGCGTGCTGCGGTACTGCGACACGTAGGCATGCACCGAGCCGAACTCGGCGATCATCTCCAGCGCCCGCCCGGCGTTGTTGACGGCCGAGGTGATCTTGCCGCGATGGCGGACGATGCCCGCGTCACCGAGCAGGCGTTGCACGTCCGCCTCGCCGAAGCCGGCCACGGTAGCGACATCGAATCCGGCGAAGGCCCGGCGGAAGTTGTCGCGCTTGCGCAGGATGGTCAGCCACGACAACCCGGACTGGAAGCCCTCCAGGCACAGCTTCTCGAACAGGCGGTTGTCGGCAGTCCACGGGTGGCCCCACTCGTCGTCGTGGTAGGCGACGTACAGCGGGTCGTCGCCGCACCACCAGCAGCGCACGACACCGTCAGGTCCGGTTCGCAGTCGATCGGTCACCGTCCCAGCCTGGCACGGCACCGACGGGTATCAGGCGGGGCGAAGCCGAATCTCTGCCCGGAACCGGATGGGTTAGCGTCACGTACAGATCGTGCGGGGCGCCGAAACGCCCCTCGGGCAACGACGGAAGGTGACCGTGGGACTGATCAACAAGCTGCGCAACGAGCTCGTCGACATCATCGAGTGGATCGACGACTCGCGCACCACGCTGGCCTGGCGCTTCCCGCGCTATCAGAACGAGATCAAGAACGGCGCCCAGCTCATCGTCCGTGAAGGGCAGATGGCGGTGTTCGTGTACCGCGGCCAGCTTGCCGACAGCTTCGTGCCCGGCCACTACGAGCTCACCACCGAGAACCTCCCGCTGCTGTCCACCCTGCAGGGCTGGAAGTACGGCTTCGACAGCCCGTTCCGCAGCGAGGTGTACTTCATCAACACCCGGCCGGTGACGAGCCTGCGGTGGGGCACCCCCACCCCGGTGACCGTGCGTGACCCGGATTTCAAGATGGTCCAGGTGCGGGCCAACGGCCTGTGCGTGGTGAAGATCAAGGACGTCGAGATCTTCCTGCGCGAGGTCATCGGCACCGACAGTCAGGTGGACGCCGAGGAGATCGCCGAACTGCTGCGCCGGGTGATCGCCCTGGCCTTCAATGACATGGTCATGGCCAGTGGGCTGGGGGCCATCGACCTCCAGGGCCGCCAGGTGGAGCTGTCCGCCAAGTTGCGCGACTTCGTCGCCGAACGGGTGGACGACGAGTACGGCCTGGAGATCCCGGAGATCACCATGACGATCTCGCTGCCCGACGAGATCACCCAGGCGATGACCCGTGGCGTGGCCAAGGGAGTGGAGGAGGCCGGCTACCTGGACAACGTCGGCCCGATGGACCGCTTGGCGCAGTCCCGTGCCGCCGACGCGATGCTGGCCGCCGCCAGCAACCCGGGCGGCTCGGCCATGGGCGACATGATGCAGATGGGCATGGGCATGGCGATGGCTTCGCAGATGGCCCAAACCATGGGTGCCGGGCTGGGTGGCGCACCCGCCGCGCCCGCCGCGGCCGCTCCGCCCCCGCTGCCCGGCCAGGTGATGTACCACGTGGACATGGGCGGACAACCCGGCGGGCCCTACAGCGTCGATCAGATCCGCGCCGGCGTGCAGGCCGGGCAGGTCACGCCCGCCACGCTGGTGTGGACCACCGGCATGGCTGCGTGGGCGGCCGCCAACACCGTCCCGGCCCTCGCCGCGCTGTTCGCTGCCCCGCCACCGCTCCCGCCGAACGCGGCGACGCCCCCACCCATGCCCGGCGCCCCCGGCTGACATGGACACGCCTCCGCCCATCGCCGGCCCCCCGCCGCCGCCCGTTCCCGGGCCGCCGCCCGTTCCGCCGCCGCCTCCCGTGTCCGGGCCGCCGCCGGTTCCGCCGCCTCCTACCGATCGACCGGCGCCGCCGCCTCCGCCGCCCGGCGCAGCGACCGCCCCGGCCCCCACGTCCCCACCACCCAACTCGGCGCGGGCCTTCCTGCACAGCACCGAACAGACCCGCACCTACCCGTGCCAGGCGTGCGGCGGCGAACTGGCCTTCGACATTGCCTCCCAGAAGCTGAGGTGCCAAGCGTGCGGCAACCTCCACGACCTGGCCGGCTCGGCCCGGCCGATCCAGGAGCGTGACGTGCGCGCCACGCTCGCCAGTGGCCTGGCCGGGCGGGTGGCCTCCCAGGCTCAGGAGAAAGAGATCGTCTGCCAGAGCTGCGGCGGCCACACCACCTTCACCGGCAGCCTCACCGCCGACCGCTGCCCGTACTGCGCGACGCCCATCCAGCGCGACGACGTGCACAACGCCCCGGAGCGCCTCCCGGTGGACGCCGTGGTGCCGTTCCAGGTGGACGCCAAGCAGGCCAAGACGCTGATCGAGTCGTGGATCAACAGCCGCTGGTTCGCCCCCAGCGAGTTCAAGACCTACAACCGCACGGGCTCGTTCTCCAGCGTGTACATGGCCTACTTCACCTACGACGCCGAGACCGACACCGAGTACACCGGCGAGCGCGGCGTCAACCGCCAGGTCCAGGTGGGCAGCGGTGACGACACCCGCTGGGAGACACGCACCGACTGGTATCACGTGTCCGGCGACGTGCACAACAGCTTCGACGACATCACCGTGTTCGCCAACGACGACTTCGACGCCAAGCGGATCGCCAAGCTCGAACCGTGGCCCACCAAGGAGGCCAAGCCGTACTCACCGGAGTTCGTGGCAGGACACCTGTGCCGCACCTACGACCGTGGCATGGACGAGTGCCTGTCGGACGCCAAGAGGACGATGGAGTCGGAGATCACCACCACGGTGCGCCGGGACATCGGCGGGGATCAGCAGCGCGTTCACCAGGTCCGCACCGACTGGCGGACGCTGACCTACAAGCACATCCTCCTGCCCATCTGGCTGCTCACCGTGATCTACCAGGAGCGCCCGTTCCAGGTGTTCATCAACGGTGTCACTGGTGAGGTCCAGGGCCAGCGGCCGTTCAGCCGGGTCAAGCTGGCACTGGCCATCGCCGCCGGTGTGGTCCTGCTCATCCTGATCCTCGTGCTGGTGATGGCGATGAAGAAGAAACGATGATCTGGGTCGTTCTGGTGGTCCTGGTGGCTGTTGCCGCGGCGGCCGCCGGGGTGGGCGCGCTGGCGGTCTCTGCCCGGCGGAAGTACGCCGCGGCCAACCAAATCGTGCCCGGCTCACCCTCGGCCGCCCCAGCCGAGTGGGCCGGGGCGCACAGCCCGCAAGCCAAGCTGCACCGCCGCCTTGTTGCCGCCACGGCAGCCGCCAGGGCGGCGAACTCCTCGGCCACGGCGCTGGCGACGGTGCAGGCCACGGCGCTGGCCATCGACGACCGGCTGATCGCCGCCGCCGCGTTGCCCGCCGCACACCGGGACTCGGCCGTCGCGCAGGTGGCGCCCTTCGTCGCGCGGTTGGAGGCCACGGTCGCCGAACTGGGCTCGATCACGGCCGGCGCGGACTCGGTGGACGCCCGCCTGACCGAGACCCAGCGGTGCATCACCGCCCTCCAAGAGTCCCACCGCGAGCTCGACGCCCTCCCCTGACCCCCCACCGCTTTCATGAGGATGATTGGCGAAACCACCGCAACAATCCTCATGAAAGCTCGGGGCGAGCGGCCAGAATGCTGCGATGACCGACACATCTCGTGATCCGATGGCCGCGGCGATGGCCGATCTGGCGGCCACGGCGTTCACCATGTCCACCATTGAGGTCCGCGGGGTGCCGATGCGGGTCTTCGACGCCGCGCCGGCCAACGTCCGCCAGCTGTTCGGCCTGTCGGCAGGGCACGGCGGCAAGGACTACCTGGTGTACGAGGACGAGCGGCTCACCTACGCCGAGGTCCATGCGATGGTCCGCTCGCTGGCCGGGGTACTGCACGACACCTACGGCGTGCGCCGCGGCGACCGCGTCGCGGTGGCGATGCGCAACTATCCGGAGTGGGTGATCAGCTACTGGGCGATCATCAGCCTGGGCGCGGCCTGCGTGGGGCTGAACGCCTGGTGGACCGCGGCCGAGATGGAGTACGGCCTGTCCGACTCACGGCCACGCGTGGTGATCGTCGACGGCGAGCGCCTGGCGCGACTCGCCCCCATCCTCGAGGGGCTGCGCGCCGGGGGGCCGATGTCGGTCATCGCCGCCCGCGCCGACGGCGAGGCGTTGCCCGACGACACCGTTCGCTGGACCGACGTGGTGACCATCGACGGCGCCCCGGCGACGCTGCCCGACGCCGAGATCGACCCCGACGACGACGCCTGCATCTTCTACACGTCGGGCACCACCGGGTTCCCCAAGGGCGCCCAGCTCACCCACCGCGGCTGCGTGACGAACCTGATGAACATCGCCTTCATGGCCGCGGCGGCGCAGGCGGCCGATGCTGCGGTGGCAGCGACCGCCGGAGGGCCCAGCCCGGCGCCAGCGCCGGGCGCCCCGGCGTTCATGGCCGCCACCCCGCTGTTCCACGTCACCGCCAACAACTGCGTGCTGTACCCGGCGACGCTGGTGGGCGGCAAGCTCGTGTTGATGCACCGCTGGGACGTCGCTCGGGCGATCGAGCTCATCGAACGGGAGCGGATCACCAACTTCGCCGGTGTCCCGTCGATGGGCCGCGAGCTGATCACTCACCCGAACTGGGCCACCAGCGACACGTCGTCGATCGTCGGGCTGTCGGGCGGTGGCGCGCCCGTTCCCCCCGACCAGGTGGACAAGATCGCCGACAAGGTCAACGACCGGGCGCCCACCACCGGCTACGGCCTCACCGAGACCACCGGAATCGTCACCGCGAACTACGGCGGCAGCTACCGGCGTAAGCCGGCGTCGTGCGGCCCGGTGGTGCCGACGCTCGACGCCAAGCTGGTGGACGAGGCCGGCAACGACCTGGCCCCCTCCCCCGACGTCACGGGCGAGTTGTGCGTGCGAGGGTCGATCGTGATCAAGGGGTACCTCAACCGCCCGGAGGACACCGCCGCGGCGATCCGCGACGGATGGTTCCGTACCGGTGACATCGCTCGCATCGACGCCGACGGGTTCGTCTACATCGTCGACCGAGCCAAGGACATGGTGCTGCGCGGTGGCGAGAACGTGTACGGCAGCGAGGTGGAAGCGGCCATCTACCAGCACGACGCGGTGGCCGAGGCGGCAGTCTTCGGTGTCCCCGACGAACGCTTGGGCGAGGCCGTCGCCGTCGCCGTCGTGCCCCAGCCCGGGCGGGCGGTGACGGCCGCGGAACTGGTCGAGTTCCTTGCGCCGAGGCTGGCCAAGCACAAGATCCCCGAGCACATCTACATCCTCGAGGAGCCCCTGCC
>WBZP01002275.1_pt1 | contig 22254 bp, 22 predicted proteins | sample 5204301 | NCBI WGS metagenome assembly WBZP01 (sample SAMN12412401, study PRJNA552823) | activated sludge metagenome | isolation source: activated sludge from nitrification reactor of wastewater treatment plant... | place: USA: Pennsylvania | collected 2017
GGAATCTGTTCAGTCTAGCTCCTTACCTCGGTCGGAGCGCCCCAGTTTCACCTGTCCGGAATCCATATTGAGCCATCCGTTATATCCTTCGCAAGCTTCCGCTGCGCGGACACACAGGCGCTGTTCGAGACCGGCAAATCGCGCCGGTTCTCGGGCATTGCGTCGGCGGCAGTGCGCAGACTCGGCAACCTCGATGCGGCCTACGAGCTGCGTGACTTGCTCTCGCCACCGGGCAACCGGCTGGAGGTGCTGAAGGGCGACCGTGCCGGGCAGCACAGCATCCGGATCAACGACCAGTTCCGCATCTGCTTTGTCTGGCGCGGACAGCATGCGGAACAGGTCGAGATCGTGGACTATCACTGAAGAGGGCGATGGCAATGTTCAAGAACGGCATGCGGCCGGTGCACCCCGGCGAGGTCCTGCGCGAGGACTACCTCAAGGAACTCGGCATGAGCGCCAACGCGCTGGCCAAGGCGCTGAATGTGCCGGCGCCGCGCATCAACGACATCGTGCGTGAGCGCCGCGGCATCACCGCGGATACGGCGCTACGCCTGGCGCGTTACTTCGACAGCTCGCCGCAGTTCTGGCTCAACCTGCAGGCCATGTATGACCTGCGCGTGGCCGAGATCGCCGTCGGCAAGAAGATCGAGCGCGAAATGGCCGTGATGCACAAGGCCGCCTGAGCATGGTGGCCGATTACAGCTCCCTCGTCTCCAAGGTCTGGAACTACGCCCACGTCCTGCGCGACCAGGGCATCAGTTATGGCGACTACGTCGAGCAGATCACCTTCCTGCTGTTCCTCAAGATGGACCAGGAGCGCACGGAGCTGCTGGGCGAGGCGTCCATCATCCCGGCCAAGTGGCGCTGGGAGAGGCTGGCCGCGCTGTCGGGCGACGAGCTGGAGCTGCAATACCGCCACACGCTGGAGGCGCTGGCCAAGGAGAAGGGCCTGATCGGCACCATCTTCCGCAAGGCACAGAACAAGCTCACCGACCCGTCCAAACTCAAGCGCGTGGTCTCGCTGATCGACGCCGAGACCTGGATCGGCATTGGCGTGGATGTGAAGGGCGCGATCTACGAGGGGCTGCTGGAGAAGAACGCCTCCGAGGTGAAACCCGGCGCGGGCCAATACTTCACGCCGCGTCCGCTGATCGACGCGATGGTGAAGGTGATCGACCCGCGCATCACGAGATCGCGGCCGAGATTGTCGAGAACCTGCAAGCCGCGCTGGAGGCATTTCAGTCGGTAGCCGAAGAACTGGCGGCAAAGCCGGGATGAGCCCTCGGCCCCGGTTCAGTGTCTCCGGTTGGCGCTGTACCTGATATCGACCGCTGTGAGAATATGACCGGCTGATTCATTCATCCGAGGAGAGAAGCAGATGCGCGTGATCCTGTTGGGCGGACCTGGTGCTGGTAAGGGTACGCAGGCGAATTTCATCAAAGAGCGGTATCGGATCCCGCAGATTTCCACTGGAGATATGCTGCGCGCCCATGTCAAGGCCGGCACCGAGCTCGGTCAGGCGGCCAAGAAGATCATGGACGCCGGTGGGCTGGTCTCCGACGACATCATCCTCGGCATGGTCAAGACCCGTATTGCCGAGGACGATTGCGCCAACGGCTTTCTGTTCGACGGTTTTCCCCGCACCATCCCCCAGGCGGCGGCCATGAAGGAAGCCGGCGTCGCCATCGACGCGGTGGTGGAGATCGACGTGCCGGATGAGGAGATCATCCGACGGATGTCCGGGCGGCGGGTGCATCTGGCCTCTGGTCGTACCTATCACGTCGTTTTCAACCCGCCCAAGGTCGAGGGTCGGGACGATCCGACCGGCGAAGAGCTGATCCAGCGGGACGACGACAAGGAAGAGACCGTCCGCGCCCGGCTCAAGGTCTATCACGATCAGACCGAACCCCTGGTGCATTTCTATACCCAGTATGCCGCGAGCGGCGAACCCGGCGCGCCGAGACACATCAAGATCAGTGGCGTCGGCAGCGTGGATCAGATCCGCGAGACTGTCTTTGCCGCCCTGGATGCCGTCTGAGTCCGGGAGCGGATTCACCCCTGAACAAAGCCGGGTTCGCCCGGCTTTTTGCTGGATGGGCCAGGCGAGGGCCGGAGAGAAAGCTTCTCGGTCGCCCCTTCGGGGTCCTCACGGCTGGCCCCTCTGCTTGCCGCGCTTCCGGGCACGGGCTCCTGGGCCCGATTTTCTGTTCTCTTTCGGAGAACAATATCTCTTGTACTGACGTATTGTTCTCGAAAAAAGAACGATAATCGGCCATTTTGAGTCGATGCCCGGCGCCCTGAGGCTTATACTGATTTCTGCCGGGTCGTGTTTGCAGCGGCGAATTCGGGGCCGGCACCCGCCCTCGACCGCTCAGAGGCCTAAAATGTATTCAGAAAGGCTATGCGTAAGTAGGTCGGCAATCCTTTGCCGACATTCCCTGAATCGGCATCAAATGGCGGCAAAGGGTTGCCGCCCTACGAGCTGGTAAATAATTTGAGGTTGGATGACTGGCCATGAGTATCTCCTTCGATTCCAGTCTGCAATGGCCGGAGTGTTTCACGGCCCTGGCCGGGATCCAGGATGCCGCCTGGCTGGCCGCTTTGCAGCAGGCCCGGCTGGTACGGCTTCCGGCGGGTGCCCGGATCTTCGGCGAGGGCGATCCTTGTCTGAACTATCTCTTGGTGCTGGATGGCGTGGTCCGGGTGCAGAAACTCTCCGCCTCCGGGCGGGAGATCCTTCTGTACCGGGTCCGTAGCGGCGAATCCTGCGTGCTGACCACCACCTCCTTGTTGGCGGATCGCACCTATAAGGCCGAGGCCTATAGCGAAACCGAGGTGAAGGCTCTCGCCCTCCCGTCCGCCGCCTTCAGTAGCGCCTTGGAAGGCTCCCCCAGCTTCCGTCGCTTCGCCCTCGAATCCTATGGAGAGCGCCTCTCGGACCTGCTCATGCTGATCGATGCCATTGCCTTCGGTCGTCTCGACGCCCGCTTGGCGCAACGTCTGCTCGATCTCGCCGAGGCCGATGGCACCCTGGAGGTCAAGCATCAGGATCTCGCCCGGGAACTGGGAACGGCGCGGGAGGTGGTGAGTCGTTCGCTCAAGGCGTTCGAGCAGGCCGGCTGGGTCAATCTCAAGCGTGGGCGTATCGAGATCTTGCAACGGCGGGCCTTGATGGACCTGTTGGAGCGGTCTTCTGCGTGACTTTGTCACTGAAACCCAGCGTCTTTCTAGGTTACTCTTGTCGCCAGGTTACGAAATTCATTGCTGATTGGAGACTGAACATGAAATTCAACGTTGGTGGAATCGATCGAGTCCTGCGGATTCTGGCTGGCGCGGCGCTGGTCATCGGGGCGGCCACCTCGATACTGCCGGTCTGGGCCTGGATCGGCGTGGTGCCCCTGGCCACCGGCCTGGTGGGTTTCTGCCCGGTGTATCTACCCCTGGGATTGAGCACGGCGAAAAAGACCCCGACGCCCTGATCCTCAACCAGAAGGCCCCTCCCAGGTGGATCGGGAGGGGCACAATCTTGCCGGCTGTTGCCAGTCGTCCCGCGGCAACAGGGCCTCTTCCGCTTCTCACAACGACACGACCCCGGGCTTTGGAGCAATAAGAAAGACTCAATGAAGAGTATTCGTGCTCGGTGGCTCCGGGCATCGACGAAAAACAGCCATTTTCGTTCTCCGTTTAAGAACAATTCCGCTTATATTGTTCTCAAATGGAGAACGAGAAATCGGCTACACCAGCCAGGCCCGGGAGCCATGCGGGTTGTAGGCGCCTCCCTCTGCACTTGAAGCCGGGTGGCCGACCTGCCGGGGAGAAGGGAGCCCGACACCATCTCATCAGCCCCCTGGACCACGGGGTGACAAAGCCCGGACTTCTGGTAGCCTATGCCCGCATCATTTATCAGAGGGGGAAGACCAGATGGGGCAGTCAGACATCGGGGTAATCGGCCTGGCGGTCATGGGCCAGAACCTGGTGCTCAATATGAACGACCATGGCTATCGGGTGTCGGTGTTCAATCGCACCCTCGCCAAGGTGGATGACTTTCTCGCCGGTCCGGCGGCGGGAACCCGGGTACGCGGTTGTCACTCCCTGGCCGAGTTGGTCGGTTCGTTGCAGCGCCCACGCCGGGTCTTGCTCATGGTGCAGGCGGGAGAGGCCGTCGACCGCTTGATCGAGTCCCTGACCCCCTGGCTGGAACCCGGGGATGTGCTTCTCGACGGCGGCAATTCCCATTTCACCGATACCACGCGGCGGACCCAGGCCCTCGCCGAGCAGGGCATCCTCTATCTGGGGGTGGGGATCTCGGGTGGCGAGGAAGGGGCCAGACTGGGGCCGGCCATCATGCCCGGAGGGAATGCCGCCGCTTGGCCGCTGGTGAAAGCGCTGTTGCAGGACATCGCCGCCAAGGTGGATGAGGTGCCTTGCTGTCAATGGTTGGGGCCGGAAGGCTCCGGGCATTTCGTCAAGATGGTCCACAACGGCATCGAATACGGCGATATGCAACTCATCGCCGAAGCCTATCTGTTGCTGCGCCAGGGGTTGGGGCTGGAGCCGATGACGATCCGGCGGATCTTCGGTGAATGGAATCAAGGGGTCCTGGATTCCTATCTGATCCAGATCACCGCCGATATCCTCGGGCGCCGGGAGGACGACGGCACCCTGTTGCTGGACCGGATCCTGGATGCGGCGGGGCAGAAGGGTACCGGCAAGTGGACCTCGGTGCATGCCTTGGATTTCGGCATTCCCCTGACCCTGGTCAGCGAAGCGGTGTTCGCCCGTTTTCTCTCCTCCATGAAGGAGGCGAGGCAGCGCGCCGCCCAGGAGTTGCCGGGAGGGGTGTCCGCGTTCGCCGGCGATCGGGAGACCGCTATCCGACAGATCCGGGATGGTCTCTACGCCGCAAAGATCATTTCCTATGCGCAGGGCTATATGCTGATGGACGCTGTGTCCCAGGCCAATGCCTGGGAGCTGAGGTTGGGGGATATCGCCCTGATCTGGCGTGGGGGGTGCATCATCCGCAGCCGTTTGCTCAATGGCCTGCACGCGGCCTACGAGCGTGATCCGGGGTTGGAGAATCTTCTGTTCGATCCTTACTTCCGCGAGGCCATCAGCCAATGCTTACCTGGATGGCGGCAGGCGGTCGGTCTGGCGGTGAGGCTGGGGATTCCGACCCCGGCCCTGGCGTCCGCTTTGAGCTTTTATGACGGCTATCGCTGTGCCGAGTCCGGGGCCAATCTCATCCAGGCCCAGCGGGACTATTTCGGCAATCATACCTATGAGCGTACCGATCGCCCGCGGGGCGAGTTTTTCCACACCGACTGGACCGGGGCGGGCACCGGCGCCACTTCCGGCATCTATACGGCCTAACGCGGGCCGGGGCCTTGGCCGGCCCCGGCGCTCATTCCTCCCCGATGGGCGAGGTGGCACCCTGCTCGGAATAGAGGGGCGTCTGATACCAGGACAGCTTCGACTGGAGCTTGACCACCTCGCCGACGATGATCAGGGTGGGGGGCGTGGGCTGTTCTTTGGCGACGATCTCGGGGAGGGTCGAGAGGGTGCCGATGAACACCCGTTGTTTATGGGTGGTACCCTGTTGCACCAGGGCGACAGGCATCTCGGGGGAGACGCCGTGGGCGATGAGCTGGTCGCAGATGATGTTGAGCCCATGCAGCCCCATGTAGAACACCAGGGTCTGGTGTGGCTCGGCGAGTTGCCGCCAGTTGAGGTTGATGCTCCCGTCCTTGAGATGGCCGGTGATGAAGCTGACCGACTGGGCATAATCGCGGTGGGTGAGGGGGATGCCGGCATAGGCGGCGCAACCCGCGGCGGCGGTGATGCCGGGGACCACCTGGAAGGGGATGCCCTCGGCGGCCAGGGTGTCGATCTCCTCGCCGCCGCGACCGAAGATGAAGGGGTCGCCGCCCTTCAGCCGGACCACGCGGTGACCTTCGCGTGCCAACTGCGCCAGGAGTGTATTGATCTCTTCCTGGCGCATGGCATGTTGGTCTCTTTCCTTTCCCACGTAGATGCGTCTGGCATCCTTGCGGGCCATATCGAGGATGGGTTTGGCCACCAGGCGGTCGTAGACGATGATGTCCGCCTGTTGCATCAGGCGCAGGGCGCGAAAGGTGAGCAGGTCCGGGTCGCCGGGTCCGCCGCCCACCAAGTAGACCTCGCCCAGTCCGGCGGCCGGGAGGCTGGCGGCCAGCTCGTGTTCCAGTTGCTGTTCGGCCTCGGTAACGCGGCCAGCGAAGATGCGCTCGGCGACGCCTCCCTGGAGAATTTTGTCCCAGAACAACCGCCGGTCGACAGCACGGGAAAATCTGGCCTTGACCTGGTCGCGGAAGCGGCTGGTGAGTTCGGCTAGGCGACCGTAGGCCGCCGGGATGAAGGATTCGAGACGCGCCCGGATCAGGCGGGCCAGCACCGGAGAGGCCCCGCCGGTGGAGACGGCCACGACCACGGGGGAGCGATCGATCACCGCGGGCATGATGAACGAGCACAGCTCGGGTTGATCGACGACATTGACCGGGATGCGGGCGGCCCGGGCCGCGGTGGACACCTCACGGTTCACCGCCATGTCGTCGGTGGCGGCGATCGCCAGAACCACTTCATCCAGATCGGAGAGCTTGAATTCCCGGGCGATATGCTCGATCTCCCCTTGATCCAGCCGCTCCCGCAAGCCGTCGGTCAAGGCTGGGGAAACCAGCCGCACCCGGGCCCCGGAACGAACCAGGGTCTCGACCTTGCGGGCGGCCACCTCGCCACCGCCGACGACGAGACAGGGTTTGGCTTTGACATCGAGGAAAATGGGCAAAAAATCCATCGTCTTACCTGCAACTTGGGGTGTCATTCTGGGGTTGGGGGAAGCGGTCATGGGTCTGGAGAACTTGGGCGGGAAGCAAGGCTTGAAAATTGAATTTTTATGCCTATAGAAATATATTATTAAACACTTGTTTAAATTATAGGAGGTGCTGATGATGAAAGAAATCGACCCGGATGGCTTGAGAACCCTTCTTGATATGGGGAAATCCCTGCATCTGCTGGATATCCGTACCCAGGAAGAAGTGGCCGCCAGCGGCCGGTTGCCCAGGGCCGAGCATCTCCCCATGCACCTCTTACCCACCAGCTTGCATCAACTTCCCCGGGACAAGGACCTCATCCTTTACTGCCGGAGTGGAAATCGTTCCTTTCATGCCAGTGTCTTTCTCGCCCAGCAGGGTTTTCACAATGTCGTCAATCTGCGGGAAGGTATCCTGGGTTGGGCGCGCCGGGGGTATGAGATCGAAACCCGGGCCGCCGCCTGACAGGCTGATCGAACCTTTCCGCGCAGGTAGCGGATAGCCTCGCCAAGCCCTTCCGAGCGTGGTTCCGAGGGCGGACTCCGGAAGCCGAAGCCAAGCTTGCAGTTTTCTCGCGCTTGGAATATAAGTTATCGACTTTATTGACGAATACCGTAAAACCCTGGAGACAGCGAAATGGCGCAATTTGATCAAGAACTGGATGCGAGCGGTCTCAACTGCCCTCTGCCGATTCTGCGGGCGAAGAAGGCCCTCACCGGAATGCAGTCAGGCAAGATCCTTCACATCATTGCTACGGATCCCGGTTCGGTAAAGGATTTCGAGGCCTTTGCCAAGCAGACCGGCAATGCCTTGATCGAGTCCAGGGAGGAAGGGGGAAAATTCCATTTTCTTATCCAGAAGGCTTAGGGATAAGGCAGCATCGGCCTTATCCCAATAATCCAGCGGGAGATCATGACAGATGTCGGACGTGAAAAAGTTAGCGATCATCGCCACCAAGGGCTCCCTCGATTGGGCCTATCCCCCCTTTATTCTGGCTTCGACCGCGGCGGCTCTGGGCTATGAGACCCAGATATTCTTTACCTTTTATGGTTTGCAGTTACTGAAGAAGAAGCTGTCTCTTGAAGTAACGCCCCTGGGAAATCCGGGCATGCCGATGCCCATGAGCATGGACAAATGGTTCCCCGTCATCCTCACCGCCCTGCCCGGCATGCAGGGCATGATGACCATGATGATGAAGAAGAAGATGCGGGACAAAGGCGTGGCCAGCATCGAAGAGCTGCGGGATCTTTGCCGCGAGGCCGAGGTCAAGCTCATCGCCTGTCAGATGACGGTGGATCTGTTCGATCTCAATCCCGCCGAGTTCATCGATGGGGTCGAATATGCCGGTGCCGCGGCTTTCTTCGAGTTTGCCGGGGAAAGCGATATCTGCCTCTATATTTGATGTCCCGCCATTCGGCGGGATATTCGTCTGAAAACCAGAACGCCGCCGAAAGGCGGTGTTCTGTTCCACCAGGTGGTTTCCAAACACCGCGTGCGACCTTCATCCATTCGACAGCGAAACAGAACCCGGCTGTCGTTCCGACAACGACTTCAGCCGTCGATTAAGCGCGGTTGGAACTCTAGCCTGGCGAGTTGGCCGGCGACGGTTCCGCTGCTTCGGCCAGGAGGCCATGGCGCCTCAAGGTCGGGAGCAGATCATCCACCACTCGCCCCAGGCGTTCCCGCAAGCGATTGATCTGGAGCTGACGCCAGGCGATCTCCCTGGGTGGCTCGAGCTCGCCCTGCTCCAGATCCTGGATCAAGGCCTCGATGACCTCTTGTCGCCCCCGCTGGCCGTCGAGATGTCTCAGGCAGGCGGCGGAGAGGCTGTCGAGTTCCATGACGCGATGCTGGATGGTGGTCACCTGGGTGTTTCCAGTGGCGAGCTGGGTCAAGACCCAGGGGTGATCGGCAATACTCTGCCCGTAGCGGTGCGTTTGTCATGGGTGTGACAGAGTGTCCTCCTGCATCATCTCTGTCGGCAACATAATCTTTCATGTATTCAAGTATTTAACGAAAAACACCGGGTTGGCGACGGAGCATGGTCTGCGTTGGCGCACACCTGGTTTTCTTCTGCTGCCTATAAAACTGCATCTTAACTCCATAAAAACTAAAGAGATATTTTTTTTCATAAAATTTGTCCATTTCTTGCTTCCGCACTATGGGGTCGGATGGCTTTCCATCGACGATCTGGTGGCGTGAGTGAAGGAAGAATGATGAGTTCGTTATGGGCCTTTGGGTACCAGCCTCTTGATCAGTCCTCGCTTCTAACCGCCGATGGCCGTTCCTCTAATCCTGTCAATGGTGCGGTGTGTCGACTGCTGTCCGACGGGGCACAGGGCACTTGGTCGACAAGTACTGAGGTATTAGGCATGGATGTTCAGGCTTATGAAGTTGAGATCCAGCGCGTGTTTATACAAGCGAAAGGGCGCTGTCGCCCGAGCGGACGCGGGATCGAAAATAGAATCAAGGTAAAACCAGAAGCAAAAGCACAATGGATACTCTACTGATACTTACGATAACAACCATCACGATCATCTTGATCTTCGACTATACGAATGGGTTCCATGATGCCTCCAACATCATCGCCCCCATGATCGCCTCCCGCGCCATGACCCCCGTGCAAGCGGTGGTCATCGTCGCGGTCTTCGAGTTTCTTGGTCCCTTGCTTGGCGGCACCGCCGTGGCCAACACCATCGGGAAATTCGTGACGCTCAAAGATCTCTCCGAGGCACTGTCGATCTCCGTGGTGTTATGCGGGATCGTCGGGGCGATCTTCTGGAACCTCTTGACCTGGTGGTACGGCATCCCCTCCTCGTCCTCACACGCCCTGGTCGGTGGGCTGGCGGGCGCCGTGATCACCGCGGCCGGTTCCGCCGCCGTGGTCTGGGGATTCCAGGACCTGGTCACCGCCGGCAAGATGACCGGCGTCATGAAGGTGGTGCTGTCCCTGATCGTCTCGCCGATTCTGGGATTCTGGGTCGGGTTCCTCATCATGCGCCTCTTGAGTCTGACGCTCTCCCGCGCCAAACCCTCCGCCAACAAACCCTTGCGCCGGGTGCAGTTCATCACTGCGGCCGCCCTGGCCTTTTCCCACGGTGCCAACGACGCCCAGAAGAGCATGGGCATCATCACCCTGGTGCTGGTGCTGGGCCATTTCCAAAAAGAGTTCGTGGTGCCCTTCTGGGTGATGCTTGCCTGCGCCACCATCATTACCTTGGGGATTCTCTCGGGGGGCTGGCGCATCGTGCGCACGGTGGGCTTCGCCATCTTCAAGATCCGGCCCGTCCACGCCTTCGCCGCCCAACTGACCGCTGCCACCCTGATCTTCGGCGCCTCGGCGCTGGGCGCCCCGGTCTCCACCACCCACGTGGTCGGCTCTTCGATCACGGGTATCGGCGCCTCGGAGCGCCCCAAGGCGGTGCGTTGGTCCAAGGCGCGTGACATCGTCGCCACCTGGTTTATCACCATCCCGGGCTCGGGAGTCGTGGCCGCCTTGACCTATTACGTCATCCATTTCTTGACGGGGGTTCGCTAGCGAGCAGTAGGCCATCCTTCGGCAGATGCGCCCGCCGGCGCCCTTTGACAAGTACCTTGTAACTTAACGTTTTTCAGCATTGAGGATACAGCAATGAGTGGTAGTTCGAATTCGGCCGTTGGTAAGTTGATGGATCGCGTCTTCCCCATCATGCCCGACTTCTATCGTATGATGAATGAACAAGCCGATGTGGCCGTGCAGGCGACCACGGTGTTCGTTGAGTTCATGGAGAGCGGCAGCGAGGACAAGTTGAACGAGATTCGCCGGTTGGAACAGGTGGCCGACGAACTCAAGGCCCGCAACATCGACGCCCTGTTCCGGGCCTTCTCGACCCCCATGGACCGGGAGGATATCCTGCGGGCGATCCGCACCCTGGACTATGTGATCAACTACACCAAGATCACCGCCCGCGAGATGGGCGCCTTGGAATTTGGTTCGGACAAGTACATCCTGGAGATGGCCGTGCTCTTGAAGGAAGGGGTGGAGGCGCTGCAGCGGGGTTACCACAAGCTGGCGAGCAGTCCGGCCCAAGCCGATGAAGACGCCAACTTGGCCCGTAACGCCGAACGCAAGATGGAGCAGACCTGGCGCCGGGCGCTGGTGCAACTCTACGACCGGGAGACCCACATGAAGATGTTGATGGAGAAAGGCACCAACACCCCGGCGGATGCCATGAATCTTACCCTCGACATCTTCCGCACCCGGGAGATCTATCGGAACATGTACGAGGCGGCGGGCCAGTTGTTCGCGGCGGGCGAGGTTCTGCACGATATCGTCGTGAAGATCGCCTAGAACCCCCTCTCGGAACAGAAGCGCCAGCCCTGTAATAAGGAAGAGGAGCTGGCGCTTTTTCACCTGGGGCCACCGAGCGCTCCCTCGCTCGTATAACCCGCTTCTCCGATTTCCCCTCAACTCCATTCTGCGTTCGGGGCTCAAACGGCGCCGGGGATGTCGTCCGAGAGGCGCCATAGCCAAGCCTTCCCTATAAGCCTCTTTGCGCAGTGAGTGGTCCTGCTCGGTGAAGGGTTCGGCTGACAGCCTTTGTCGATAGGTCTTATTGGTATCTGTCGATACCCGCCTCATCCCGGTTTCCGTTGCGGTTGATTTTGCACTGACTACCACTGAGAAGCTGTTTGGCAATCCTCGCTTCGACCACTCAGGGCACCCCGGCACGTCTCAGGAACGCCCGATGAGTATGAAAGTAGCCGGATCGCTTCGGCCACCACCAGCCAATGAGCCTCGACAGGCTTGGAGTAAGCCTTGCCAAACCGCTTCCGAGCCTCGGGGCCAAGGTCCATGCCTGCGGGTATTGTTCTCGTTAAAAGAACACTCTGTTCTTGATGTCTTTCTTTGTTCCCAATAAGAGAACAACATCGGGCCTTTCCGGTCGATGCCCGGGGCCTTCAAGCGCGAAGCCAGGGAGGCGAGGAAGATCAGCCCGCAGGTGGGAGCGGCGCCCTCGCCGCGATCAGCCAGGAATCGGCCCGAGGGCGGGCCTCCCACAGGCGGGCTTTCCACCCAGGGAAACCCGGATCTCTCCGGCGATGATCAAGATCCTAGCCAACCGACGGATCGAGGCGAGGGGTTCCAAACAGTTTCTTAGAGATGGTATTAGCTTTGAAGCGCCGCCAACTCAGTTTCCGCATAGCGCAACCGGTTGGCCAGAATCAGCGAAATAGCCTCAAGCAGGTTGATCACCAGACGCTTGTGATCCTCTATCAAGTGCTCAAGTTGGTCTCTGCGCAGCACGAATACGTCGGTATCCATCACCGCAATGGCCTCATTGCCCCGCTCTTGCTGATCGAGATAGGACAGGGCGCCGAAGAAGTCACCGCGCCCGCAGGTCATCAAGTGGTATTCTGAGCCGTTGTCTCCCGCCGGCACCAGGATGCGGACCAACCCGCGTCTGATCAGGAACAACTCACCTCCAGAATCACCCAGGGCATAGACCTTTTCACTCGCTTTATAGGAGCGCTTTTCCAGAATGGCTTCCAGTGCCGAGAGGGTTTCGTCTTTCCGTTCCTTGAAAATCTCCATCTCCATCAACTCGAGCGGTGTTTCATCCACCGGCTCGGGCGTCGTTTTGCCCAATGTCCGGTCCTCGACCCACTCCAGGGCGTCGTCGATCTGAGGAAAAACCTTGACGTAGGGGGTGGAGGTGGTGAGTTCCATCTGGTCGAAGTATTCGACGACGTTGCAACCATTGGGCAGGCTCTGCGGTAGATTGCTGAAGATGAGATAGGCATCGCGCTCCATCAGGGTATCCCGTATCTGGGTGAGCACATGGACGGCTGAAATATCGACCGCTTGCACCCACCTGAAATCGAGGATGACATAGGCTCTTCTACTCAACTCGGGTTCAAGCGCGGTGTAGAGTTGGTCCTTGGTGCCGAAGAACAGACTGCCTTGCAGTTGCACAATGACGACGCTGTCGCCGCTCTTTTCGATGGTCTTCATTTCCGCCTGTGGGCGCCTCTTTTTCGAAAACGTATCATGGCCATACCCCTTATGACGGATCACCGTGCTGCTGAGTTGCTCGCGAATAAACAGCAGCATGGCTAGCACGATGCCGATGCCGGAGGCGGCGATCAAGCTTATGGTAAGGGCGGTGGCCACCACGGTGGCGACGACGACAAAATCGAAGACTGTCCACCGCGAGGTGAGGAGACGAAAACTGTGCAGGTCGATCATACGAATTCCGACGATGATCAGAATACCTGCCAGGGAGGCCACCGGGATCCAGGCAATCAGGGTGCCCAAGAGGATAAAGGCGATGAGTGCCAGCATCCCCTCGATGACCCCGGAGATCTTGGACTGACCGCCGCTCGAAAAATTGACCAGGGTGGCCCCCATCTGCCCGGCCCCCGGCATCCCGCCGACACAGGCGGAAAGGATGTTGCCGAGCCCCTGCGCGGTTAACTCCCGGTTGGAATCATGCCGGCTACGGGTGAGGGCATCGAGGACAACACAGGTTTTCAGGGTATCGATGGAGAGCAGCACCGCCAGCGTCAGGGCTGTACCAAAGAGCCGTCCGATCTCCCCAAGTTTGAGTTCGCCAATATCCTGCCAGCGACCGACAACGGCTTGAACCAGTCCTCCGGCATCACCCCCCATGGGGCCGATCACCAATGGATTGCCGTCGACTACCAAAAGGCTTGTATTGGTCAAGGCCAGCCCGAAATAGGCGAGGACACCGGCCATCAGACCGAGGATGGCCGCCGGTACCACCCTGGTGAACTTGGGGGCGACCAGCATCACCACTGCTGTGGCGATACCTATCACTAGACCATGCCAGTTCCACAACTCCGGCGCAAATATGGCCTGCCACCAGTTGCCACCCGAGGGAACCCCAAGCAGCTTGGGTATCTGGCTGCCGATGATGATAAGGCCTACTCCGCTCAGATAGCCGCTGACCACCGGGTAAGGTATGAACTTGATAAAGGTGCCGATGCGGGCGTTGCCGAATAGCAACTGGATGATTCCGGCGAGCAGGCCGAGCATGGTCAGCATCAGGATGATGGAGGTGGAAGAAGTGCCTTGCTGAACCTGATGGATGGCGAAAGCCGAGAGGATGGCGGCGGCCGGGGCGCAAGGCGCGGTGATCAGACGGTTGGTGCCGCCAAAGGTGGAGGCAATCAGACCCAGGGCGGTAGTGCCGAGAATGCCGGCCAGCGCTCCGAGTCCAACATAGGTGGGGCCGACGGCCGCATAGATGGTGACGCCGAAGGCAATCGCCGACGGCAAGGCCACCAGCATAGCCGCCAGTCCGCCCCAAAAGTCCCCGGCCAGCGTGCCAGAGCTGAATCTCATTGTGCTCAGCATGTTCATGATGAACGCCGTAACAGGTAGAAGTTTTACGGTAGCAACTTTGTGATTTTCCATAGTCGTCGGTCTCTTGAATCTTCGGGTAAGAGGCGGACCGGTCAACGGACGCTTGGTGTTGTCCCGCTGGATGATACCCAACCGATCACTTCCCCGAGCAGTTCGCAGAGGCCCGGGCGTCTGATCGGGGGAGGCCGGTCCGACAAGTGGTAATTCTTCCTCATGGCCGCGATCCCTGGATGCAATCGATGGCCATCGGGAAACGTCAAACATGGTCTGCGCCCTTTCCAGCATGGCGGAAAAAGTGCAGGGCTAGCGCACACAGGTAAAAAGCAAAGACGCCCGAGGCCCGAGTCTTGAATACAGGAAGGCTCTCTGAATGGGTTTACAATAACTGTTACCCCTCGGGCGTCTTCTAAACGACCATCCCTGGCCAGGTTGATATCTCGGCTCCTAAGCGAGTATCAACCTCGAAATCAAGGGACCGCGCGCTCGGACACAACACAACCCACCCCGACTTCTCGAACATGCGTTCATCCGCGTACGCGCCGACTCAGCGAGCCGCTCTCTGATTTCCGAACAGGGCCGAGCCACTTAGATACCGGCGGACTTCGTATGTAAGACCGCGAATGCCCAGCGCCGCTTTGATCAGACGCCAAACCAGGAACAGACTGATCAGCAGGCTGATGAAGGTACCCGCCAAAGCTGTGTTGAATTCCATCAGGGCAATGACTACAAACATGAACAGGCCAGCTGCCAACCAATACTTAAATGCATATAAGAAATAGCGCATGATTTATTTCCTCGGAAAAGAGTCCTCTGAAGCCATAGTCGCGCCCAGCTGACGAGGAGACCAACCCGGTGAACGGTGGCCATCCCAATCCATGTCCGCTACCACGCGGCCACTCTGAAGCTATCTAAAATCACCGTGCTGGAGACGTGTCTGCCGCGGAAAGCCGTGAAGCTTTCGCGCCATCTCTGGCCAATGGTGGCGGCTACGCCGGCGATATCTTCGGGCAACCTCTGCGTGAAACTCCCATGATCTAGAAAGCTTCACGCTTGGTTATAAATACGCAGGATTCGGGCCATCCCCTGGGAGCGAAACGAATCGCTTTGTTTATAATGACAAAATGTCTAGTGTGGAGGTCGCTTCAGATTCCCCCGAGGTGTGCGGAAAATCGTAGCGGGGTGATAAATTTTCTGGTCAGGCGGCGCATGATAATGATTTTCTTAAATAAAGATCTGCCATGTGAGTTGGACTCAAGCGCTGGATGTAACACCCCTTAGGTTCGATTGTTCCTCGTCCGGATTGCCTATGCGGGAGAGACGGCGGTTCAGCGCCAGTCGCGAGATACCGAGCAGGCTGGCCGCGATGCCCTGGTTCTGGTTGGCTCGGCGAAGCGCCTCCTGGATCAAGAAGTTTTCCGCAGTTTTCAGGGTCGGGAAGCGATCCGCTATATGGATGGCCAGACTTCTCTTCTGGGTATTGCCTGAGAACAGGGCGGAATCCATCTTATGGCGTTTTTCTATCGCGGCGCGAAAACTCTCCATGGACAATACCGTGCCTCGGTGATGTATGGCCACGGCGTTGTATACCATGGCGCGTAACTCGCGGACATTGCCGGGAAACTCATAGTTCGCGAGCAGGGTGAAAAGCTCGGGGGCCGCCTTGGGTATGGGTTTATGCATGTCCATCGCCGCCTTTTCGATGAAGTGGGCTACCAGCAGAGGGATATCGTCCTGGCGTTGTCGTAACGGCGGGATCTCGATCTGATGCACCGACAGGCGGAAATACAAATCGGAACGAAAACGATCTTTTTTGATGAATTTTCCCAATTCCCGGCTTGTGGCGCAGATGATCCTGACGTCAGTCGTGCGAGCTAGGTCCGAACCCAGCGGATAGTAGCTATGTTCCTGCAGTAAACGCAGCAGCTTTACCTGTGACGCCGGTTTGAGGTCGCCGATCTCATCAAGCAGGAGCGTTCCTTCCGAGGCTTGGGCAATCAGGCCGTCCCGTGCCTCCAGTGCCCCGGTGAAGGCCCCTTTGTGGTGGCCGAACAGGGTGTCCGAGAACAGGGTGTCGTCCAATCCGGCGACATTGATCTGCACGAATTGCCCTTTACGCCCACTCAAACGGTGGACGGCTTCGGAAAAGAGTTCCTTGCCCACACCGGTCTCGCCGCAGATGAGCACCGGCTCGCTGGAGCGGGCGATAGCCTCGATATATTGGAAGATCGAGCGTATTTTGCGGTTGCCGGCGACGATAGGAATGAAAGCCTCTGGGTTCTCCAGGCTATCTGACAGCAGGTGGCGTTTGATGGAACCCAACTCCTGACGAAGCCGCCGCACCTCCAAACCCTGCTGTACCGAGGAGATGAGGCGGTTTTCCTCCACCGGCTTCACCAGATAATCGAACGCCCCCACCTTCATGCTGGAAACGGCGGTGTCCACCTCGTCTACTGCGGTGAGGACGATGGTGGGTATCTCGGGAAATCGCTCTACCAGTTCGGGCAGGAGCTGTAGTCCGGAGATATGGGGCATGATCAGATCCAAAAGGATGAGCCCCACCTCCTGGGTCTCCAGTAGCGGTAACAGATCATTGCCGTCCTCCAGGGTGAGCACATGGTGGATGCCACTGTCACCAAGCAGGGTTTTGATGCTTAACAGCAGCGAACGATCGTCGTCGAGGACGACCACGGGAAGTGTCGAAGCCTGGAGAGGCATCAGTTTTCTCCTTTTTGTGCCATCGTTGCGATCGGTAGGCGGACGCTGACGCTGGTTCCAACCCCGAACTCCGATGAGAATTCGATGGAACCGCGGTGACGTAAGATGATGTCGTTGGAGATGAAGAGGCCGAGGCCGGTCCCGCCCGAGTCGATCCTGGTGGTGAAAAAGGGGTCTTTTAGTCGGTCAAAATTTTCGACCGGGATGCCCGTACCCTGGTCGTGGAAGCTGATGATGTTCTGCTTCCCGTCTGAAGATGGATGTGCGCTGACTTCTACCGATCGCGAGCGGTCCGGAAGGGCCTGCAAGGCATTGAGCAGAATATTGATGAACACCTGTTCGAGTTGCTGGGGGTTGCCCAGTACGGGGGGGAGGTCCTTATCCACCACCAGGGTGAAGTGATCGGTCCGTTTCTTGATCTCGCTGTGCAGGATCATGATAGTGGCTGCCAAGATCTTGTTCAGGTTCAGCGTTTCGGTCAGCCCGGTATTGTCCTGTCTCCCCAGATGCTTGAGGTTTTCAACGATCTTGGTGATACGGTCAGAATTGCCGCGGATATCGGAGATCAACTGGGACAGGGTGGAGCAAGCCTCGGTGGAGGACAACCCAGCCAAAGAAAACTCCCCATTCTCCCTAGCGAATGTCCGCAAGATGGGGGTGACGTCTTGCCACACCCGGGTCAGGATGGAGGCGTTGAACATGATGGCGTTGTTTGGGTTATTGATTTCATGGGCCACGCCGGCGGCCAGAACCCCCAGGGTAGCGAGGCGTGCGTTATGCATGGCGAGGAACTGGAGTCTGCGGTTTTCAGTTATATCCGCGGCGATAATCATGGTGGCCGTCATATCCTCTGCCTGAATAATGGGGACGATACGGGCTTCCCACCAGGAGCCATCGGGCAATGAATACTGGATGTGATCGATCTCGCCGCTTTGCTGCACCTGCTGCAGGGTATGGCGGTACCAATCCCGCAGTTCCGGTGGGAACAGGAGTCCGGAATCTTGGCCTACCGCCTTGTCTGCGGAGAGCTGCGGCAGGGAACGATTGAGCATGAGAATGCGGTCACTTTGGTCGACCATCATCAAGATGTCTGGTGACTGATTAAAGAGCGTCCGCAACTTCTGCTCCGACTCGTGCAAGGCCTGCTCCATCAGCACCTTCTCCGTCACATCCTCGGTGAAACCAACGATTCGATACAGCCGACCAGCGGTATCTTGCACCGGGAAGGCGGAATGGCGTACCCAACGCACACCGTTATGCTGCCTCATGACCCGGTACAACATCTCGATGGGTTCCCGGGATTGCTGGAGGTACCCCATTCTCTGTTCGTAGCTGGGCCGATCGTCCGGGTGTATGCCCTCGACGAAAGCCTCCGGCCGGGTGTACACCTCATCACGGGGGATGTTCCAGATGCGTTCGAAACCTGGGCTGATGTAAAGGAAACGGCTGCAGTCCACCGGCGCCGCCCAAAACACCTCGTCGACCGTTTCCGTCATTTGTGAAAAGATTTCTTCGCGTTCGCGAAGCGCCCCTTCCATGCGTACCCGATCCAGCATCGCACGCCGAACGGCGTAAAGATAAGAACAGAGGACTGCGGTAAGCAAAAGGCCTCCGATCAGAACGAACCACGGGCCCTCGGCGAAGGCCTCACCGCTTCGATATTCCGGTACCTGGGCGCTGGTAACCGACCAAGTCCGATCCACCACTGGGAAGACCTGTTTGATATGGAGTCCCTGGTCTGTGAGTGACAGATGTCTTGATTTGGTGTTTGGAGTGGCTTCCGTGGTAAGACGGCTGGAGTAGAGTTCAAGGAAGCGCCCATTCTCCGGGGCGGTTTCGTCCTCGATCAGGAGTTCGACGCCCCGGGGTTCGAGCAGGGTGATGGCGGTATCGGCGATTTTCTGGATATCGAACATCCCGACCACGAAGCCGCGCAGATGGCGGCACCGCTGTTCGGGAAGGCGGATATCCGTGCCCGTGCGGTAAATCGGCAGAAAAGCAAAAAATCCATAGTGTTCAGTGCCCGAAGCCCGTGGCAATTGCACCCGCTGGGTCAGGACCATGGCGCCGCTGTCTCTGGCGCGTTCGATGGCGGCGAGTACCTGGGGAATCGAGCCCAAGTCGAAGCCGAAAGTGGGTTTCACATCCGACGCCAGGGCTTCGTAGAGAATGGGGTAGTAATTGGGACGCCCGGAGGCGATCACCATCGCCCTTTCGGGAGATAACTCCTGGATCTGAAATTCCGGGATGATGAGCTTGGCGCTATTCTCGAAGGCGGGACGTTGTTCCTCGGGGACCTCGGGTACCCAGGCCAGGGCCTGGATACCTGGAATACGCGTCAAAAAGGAATTGGCGAAGACTTGGAAAACCTCGGGGCTGGCCTGTTCGTATACCAGAAACAACGCGCCGGTGGTCTTGACCGTCTCCATCGCTCGCTCTATCCCGTGTTGGAGTGCCCGGTTCCGCTCGCGAGTCAGCCAGCCAAACTCGGCCACCTGTCGCGACTGGATCTGCTGGGTGAGATGATCGAAAACAGCCAGCGAACTCGTCACCCCCAACAGAGCTACCGGCCAGATGATGAGGGAATCCCTGGCTAAATAGCCAAGGCGCCGGACCCAATCCACTATTCGACTTCGGTAAAGCATAGGTGCTGATCGGTACACATCCTTTGACGCCGAGCGACGAGCCGAAGGTCCCGCAGGGACTTCTCGCGCGCCGCCATATTGCCTAATCGCCCAGTTGGTCGTGCCGTATTCATCGTCCTCTCTTGTAGGGATATCGCCATGGCCAGCCCCCGCCTCCGGGAACCACCCAGCCGGGCAGGTCGGACAGGAGGTTGTGTTCGGCCTGCCCGGGTCTCATAAACGTCGGACTCTTATCAGTCTGATCCCTGCCGTTGATCGGATGAAGCCCTTTTGACAAACCAAAACCGAGAAAAGCACAAGGATCTTCGCCTGCACGCCTGTCTCCCGTGTAACGCCCGAGTTCCGGTCCGCGAGGAGTAATGCCGCCGTGGTCCCGGCATTGCACTGCGCCTGCCCTTCCCTTGTCGTCAAGAAGTGATGCTGCATTTGAGCTCGCCCCACCGCTATCCGGCCAACGCTCCCAGCGCGGGCCACCAACATCCTTATTTCATCCTGGGCGTATAAAAGATCTCTCACGATCTCCAGGTTCTGCTGGATGTTCGAGTTGTAGGGCTTGTTGGGCACTGTATATTCCTTGAGATGCCACTTGGGGGTGCTTTAGGCTAACGCCTCAACCAGTCCCCTAGGGTAGGTGAAGGTCTTTCCGGCCAGTTTCCGCACCGCCTCAATGGCTCGGGGTCGAGCACCTGCATCTTCTCCAGGTCCTTGAACTTGGCAGGATCCACCCTAATCCCCTCTACCAGGGTGTTGTCGATCAGCTTCAATTCGGTTTTGAAGTCGATGTCGGGTAGGGCCGCATCGATCGCGCTTTTGAGCTTGCTGGAAGTAGCGAAGGGCTTGCCGTTCAGGCCGAGAGGGCCTTGACATCCACCTTGCCGATGTGGCGGGCGAGCACTTGCTCGGAGAGGCGGTATTCCCCATGTTAACGACACCATCTGGCTGAAGACGTTCTGCAAAAAGCACGGAAAGACGTAACAGACGAGCGCCGAAACGATGTATGTCTGCACCCAGGCTCAGGCAATCCGCCCGACCACACTACCGAAGCAAAGAAGGCGCGTTTGAGCTTGTCCGCGTGTCCGTCCGCTTTTTTTTCGCAAAACATTATCTTGGCCAGGTGATCCTTCACCGCTTGAATGTCCCGTAGGCAGGCGCGCGAAGCGAGCACCGCGCGCTCCACCGCCATACGGGCAGCTTCCGTCAGATGCAGGATGTCGGTATGTATGTCGCCGGGGAAGTTCGGGGCTTCAATGCCCATCGACACCATGTTTTCCTTCATCACGTTGAGCACGAAGTCGAGATCCTCCAGCATGCTCAACACGTCGCCTCGAAAGTCGGGAATGAAGGCCAGGGTGTGGAGTTGGAACTCGATGACGCCGCAGCTCGTCTTCCTGGTGCTCCAGATCGACGATTTGCTTTTGTTTGACCGCAAAATCGGCGCCGACCGATCTGTTCTCCAGGTAGGATTTGACGCCCGCACCGAAGGATGTCACTCCATCGGAGAGCGTATTCAGATTCCGAAAAATGTACTACCAACTTGTAGGTCGGCATCCCCATGCCGACGACTGATTTTGCAACCAATGGCGGCAAAGGGTTGCCGCCCTACGACTGGTATGACGTTTTCTGCAATTCACTTATTAATGCCCGTGTCTGCATGCCCCCCAATTCCCCCACCACAACTGATACTGACGCAGTTGCTTGTCGCGTATCTGATGGCCCGTATGCCACCAAACCAACAACACTCCCAGCAGGATCGGGCCAAGGACAGCCAGAATCAGTGGGTGTATCAGATAGCTGGCGACAGCGGCCAAGAATGAGACACTGGCAAGGATCCAGTACTTGAAGGCCATGAAGAACGCGCTCATTGTTTCCTCCGCTTAGGTAAGCCGGGTTATCTGCAGGCATCCCGTCACATGACGGGAGCAGCCCAGGGCAACAGCATGGAAGCAAGAACCGGACCAACTCTGAAAACGAAAATATCTTTCTATTTCATATGGTTGAGATGTTCGTCTGGATGGCGCAAAGAGTGCTGGTGTGCGAGAACGCCGCTTGAAACACCGACTAGCCTACGGTATTTCAGGCTAACCACTTAAAATATAAAATGAATAACTGAGGGCGCGAGGCAACGCTCAATAACAAAAGGTCACACCCCAAGGAAGGTTCTTTTCTCACTCGGACCAAGATGGAGTTATTGAAACTTCAGGTCGTACCGATTCCCGTTGGATTTTGGTTCTTGACCCTACGATGGATGCGGCACCACGTGATTCCAGTGGGCAGGTGGTTGCAAGGCACTGGGTGTCGGCGCCCAGCGTGTTGATCCCAGCTCAGAGCTTCCAAGCCGAAGCGGCTCCGGGCATGAGGCTAAAATGGCATGAAGAATAAGATTTATATGTGTTATAAGAGTTATCCATTAGTTTCTTTCTTGTTTCCCCTTCGAAATCCGGGTTGCCCGGGCGGCAGTCAGCCTCTGAGGCGAGGCTAGGCCCGCGCCGGGGATTGGAGCAACCGATCGCTGGTGTTCCGCACCGCATGCCGTCCTTTTCTCACCGGATATGGGCCTCAGTCCGCTGTGGTGAGCAACCCGTGACGTTGCAAGGTCGGGAGCAGATCATCCACCACTCGCCCCAGGCGTTCCCGCAAGCGATTGATCTGGAGCTGACGCCAGGCGATCTCCCTGGGTGGC
>WBZP01002277.1_pt1 | contig 22249 bp, 19 predicted proteins | sample 5204301 | NCBI WGS metagenome assembly WBZP01 (sample SAMN12412401, study PRJNA552823) | activated sludge metagenome | isolation source: activated sludge from nitrification reactor of wastewater treatment plant... | place: USA: Pennsylvania | collected 2017
TTATCTGCTCGGCGCACTGGTTTGGGTATCAGGGGCTCTAGCACTGCCCACTGTTCATCGGTCAGGTCCATTATCTCCTCCAGCAAAAGCCCGGAGGACATCTTACCATTTATGAGATAACTTCTAGTTACTGTCGGAGTATTAGTCGCTGTGGCCATAGCGGTAGCGGTTGATGTTGATGTAGTTGTAGGGGTATTTTGCACCCCTGGGGTGTAATCTAAAATAGTGATACCCGTAAAAATAGAGCCTACATAGATGCGATTCTGATTGGCGACAACGTCTACTCCTAGTAGGGCAAGCGGATATCGAAGCTGCAGCTTTGGCTGTGTAAGATCTGATACATCAAACACATAAAGATATGGATCATCAAATTGCACACTGGTAACATACGCCGTTTGACCCTCGACTGCGACTGAATACGCTCTCTGCGCATACGGATCATAAAATAAAAAGATCGGCTGATATGGGTCGCTGACATCGACAATTGACAGTCCATATCTCCCAGTAATGTAGGCAGTTGTGCCAACGACTTGGATATCTATGGCTTCTGATAGAAAACGTTTAATAGTTTTAGGGGCAGCTCCGTTGCTGACATCAACAATCGACCACCCGGACGGCCTTGCTATATAGGCAAGATTACCAACCACTTGGATTGCCAGAGGCCCATATGAAAAATAGGTGGAAATATTTTTATACTCCGATGACAACATAATTGGTTGTGTTGGGATAGTGATATCGACGATCTCTAGCCCTTGATCACCAACTAAATAGAGGCGATTGTTGGCAACGGCAATATCGTACACGGCTCCTTGTGGTGTATATGTGCTGATGAGCACTGGTGCGCGTGGTTCAGAAATATCATAGCTGCGAATACTCACCTTACGCATACTACTATAATCGTTGGTTATATTTGCTGTATACATACGGTTGCCATCAAGCTGAACTGCAGTTGCCATCCATTCTGGGTCGATCTGGCCCAGCGGTTGCGGATGTGTAGCATCAATGAGATCAAGGAGCTGTAAAGCGTGGGGGTAGGCGGCGACATACCCAGTTGTACCTTGGACTTTAAGCTGCAGCATGCTACTCAGCTCGTAGGCATGAAGATTTATGATTTGGCTTGGCTGTGAAACATCAAGCATCTGGAGACCATCGACTTCAGTTGCCAGATACACCATGCCCTGGTTTACCACAAGGCTGTACCATAACAAGTTTCGTTTTGATAGTGTGGCTTCCCCAATCAGTAGGGGAGTTGCAGGATTTTGAAGATTGACAATTTTAAGCCCGCCAGTGGAATTTCGCAGGTAAGCAATACCATTGTCTACGGCGAAAACACTTTCGTGATTATTATAGGCTGCAATTTTTGTGGGCTGTGTGGGGGTTGAGATATCAAATATTTCTACCCCGTAATTACTGGCTGCATACAAACGTGTGCCATCGCGCGAAACGCTATAGAAGGTATTAGTCGTACCACCAATAGTGTTCAATAGATTTGGTTGGGCAGGATTAGTCAGATCAACGACTTGAATAACCCCACTGCCACTTTGAGGTTGCACGACCACGTAGGCAATATGGCCGGAAATTTGTAGGTTGCGTGAGAACGTGTTATGCGCTATCGGCACATTATACTGACCAACCTCGTGTGGCTCACTTGGAATATGGGTATCAATAATGTGCATCCCGCTTTCAACTGAGGCAATGTAGGCACGACCAGGTTCAATCACGACATCATTGATTGTTCCAAGGCTATCGAGATGACTGAGTACAACTGGCGCTTCGGGAATATGGACATCGACAATATACAAGCCCGCTGTGCCAAGCGAAAGATAGGCAATGCCCTCGGCAACTTTGATATCACGGACGACATTCGGCAAAATGAGCCGCGAGACTACACGAACTGCTGATGATGACTCGTTGCGCAGAATCGCTAATGCGCCACGCCCTTCGCCGACATAGATGAGCGATTCGGAGGCTGCCACAGAATACACAGCCCCACCGATGCTACCCACCAGTGTCAGGGATGGGTCTGATGGAGCCGCAGTACTTGGTAGTGGGCGGCTCAACCCAAATGTTGAGATAGATAGCAGTACAATAGTCCAGGCTATGAGTGTGATACGGGTTCGCAAATTGCGAACGAAGTTAATTTGCATAGTAGGTTCTTACTCTCCTGGCAAGCGCGAAATCGGCAAAAAGGAAAGACATAACAATCGTCTATACGCATTATAAAAGGCTGGTATTACAAAATTAAAGACATTCTAATAGCGATTTCGCTGATGAGACGCAATTTTTTAAGCAAGATAATGATATCGTGGTTTTGTGAATCACCCAACGGATAAATTTACAGCAAGCCATAAACGCCCTTTAGTTTAGGCGAGGTCGTCTGGGGTACTACTGTTGAATATTGTGTGTTACTAAGCGGTTGGCTGCTGGCAGCCAACGAAGCTGCGCAACCGATCGGCAATAAAATCGGCGTGATTATGGCAGCGTGCATGCAGCCTGGCCTCGCTGGTCGCGATGCGCAAGCGTTGAACTTCACACACATCCAGCTGCGCCAATCTGCTATGCGTGCCGGAAGTTGTGCGCCCAGCTGTTTCGTTTGTTATGCCAGCACCGGTTTCGCGGCATGCCGCCCCGGTACCGCAACATCGGCTTGCGCCAGCAGCGACAGCGCGCCCGTGCAGTGTGCATGCCCATCCTGAGGAAGTATTCGCGGGCACTGCATAGGCGGCGCACGCGCAGTGGAGTGCCTTTGCTACCTCGGTAGAAGTCTTTGCTACCTCGGTAAAAGTCTTTGCTACCTCGGTAGAAGTCTTTGCTACCTCGGTAAAAGTCTTTGCTACCTCGGTAGAAGTCTTTGTTACCTCGGTAAAAGCCTTCGCAATCTGAGTAAAAGTCTTTGCTACCTCGGTAAAAGTCTTCTCAACTTCGGTAAAAGCCTTCGCTACCTCGGTAAAAGTCTTCTCAACCTCGGTAAAAGCCTTCTTAACCTCGGTAGAAGTCTACAGTTCTATCCCGCAGGCGCGCCTGCTTTAGCCACGTTTAGAGCATTAGGAAGCCACATCAGGCAGGCGTGTACGTCTACCGATACAGGCGTGTGTGATGGGCTGCGCAGGTTGGCCGGGCGCGTATTCCGGCGCTGGCGCACGGATGCCCGTTTTGCCAGGGGTGTGCCCCACGCTGCCCGCCGCTGTTAGGTATGCGGTATGCCAGGCTTCGTCTATTGTGTGAGCGGATGCAACTGGCGCTGCGAGGAGTGGGCGGCGCACGTAGCGCTTGCCGGGCCAGGTGAAATGGCGGCACGCGCTGAGCAATATTGCTATGGAGCGTAGTACTTTTAGGTGGTCTCGCACCGGCACAGGTGCCTATATACAAATAGGAGTATGGTTGTATCGACAAATAATCAACCCAACGATATAGTTGGGCGCAAGTCAAGCGCATGTGCGCCAGGCTACAATCTATTATCAACCTACACAAAGGAGCACAGCATCTATGCCTGCACGAACCAAAAGCTACCTTGCCCCAGCGGTTATTAGCGCCGACCGCGACGCGCTGGTGGGGCTGAAAACACTGGACGATTATGCCCCGAGCAACCCGGAATTTAGCACTGCGGCCATTGCGGCGAGCGAAGCGGCCCTGCGCGAGGCCGAAGAGGCCGAGCTGCGCCTGATGAAGGCGCTGGCCGCCGCGCGCGATGCCCGCGATGCCGCCGGTGTCGAGCTGCATTCGCGTATGCTGGGGGCCAAGGCAGCTGTCATTAGCCAGTATGGGCCAAGCTCGGATGCGGTGCAGGCGCTGGGCCTGAAGAAGAAGGACGACTATCGCCGCGTGGTTCGGCGCGTGCCGCTCACGTAGCGGATCGAGGCTGCCCCGCCTGCCGGGAAGCTTAACGCTGCGGCCTGGCGGAATAACCCTGCCCCTGATGGTACCCGACCGCGCCCCCGCCCCCACGCTTCGTCAGCGGAGCGGGGGCAGGCGCGGCCGCGCCGGGGTGCGGTCGCACCTGCCTTCGGGAAGCGTGACCTGCCCCTTCTTCATGCAAGTAATAATACTAATATCTGCCTGTAGTATTACGCACTACGCACGAACGTTTGGCTTTGTAGTGCGTAATACGTTGTGCATGATTTACACGTATTCAGTCGGGTTTGGTATAACCCGAGCCTCCCGGCGGCTCCGCTCCGCTGCACTGGGTAATATCCCAGCCCATATGCGCCGAAAGCCCGCGCACCGCCCCGTCGATATCCTCGGGCGCGATGCATGCCTTCGCCGCCGCCGCCTCGATGTGCTCGCGCGGGATGGGCTGGCGTGGGTCGAGGTAAGGGGCTGTGCCATCAATAAAAAGTACCTTGAAGACATAAAGAATATACGCTGGACTGTGAAATTACGTACGAAAAATGCAAAGTGGCAAGTCGCGATAATTTCACTTCTCCTGTCACCCAAGAAGAGCGAGGTAGTGGTCTAAGAGGAACTGATAGATGGCATAACGCGGTCGAAGCAAGACAAGCGAAAAGGAAAGCCTCATGATTGCCATCACCTGTTGTCGTTGTGGTTCGGTCAATTAGCGCAAGAATGGACGGACAGCAGACGTTTCACTGTAAAGACTTCAATGCCTACATCACACTCGGCTGACCCTGCGCAGGAGTTTTTGACATAACTTGGTAGTCAGAGGGGTAAGAGTGCCTATGAAAAGGGCAGTCTACCATTGGCAGACTGCCCTTTTCATTGCAGATTTATAGTAATAACAGTTGCATCAGTCCACTGTCCGTTATTCGAGGCGCGTACCCAGACCTGAACATTTCCTGGCTTGAATTTACTATGTCCTAGAGTTCCCTCATATATACCATATTCATTATTTGACAAAGTTCCCTCATCACGTAAGTTCTCCCATATCATGACGCCATTTTGAAAGAAGCCCCAGAGATAAACTTGTTGGCTCGTGACAGGTGTAACCTTGAAAAGATATGAGCCTACATAGTCCAGAGTTTGACCGTCTACAGGGTAAACGAAAACAGGATTCGTTATTGTCTGCGGTCCAGAAAGAGCAAACGGTATATAAGCTTTTGTTTCATTTATTATGTAGAGACTCCAATATTGATCAATAAAACCATTAAAGTCATATATAGCGTCCCACCAATTACGCATTTCATGACCATGATATACTACCCCGTTATTATAGCCGGGCATATTTTGCATGTACCATTTATAAAAACCCATTTCGGTACAGCCCCATTGGCTACAGTTAGCATTTACGTAGGTTGTTTTACTATCATCAGGATTCCACGTTTCACAATTATTGACGCGAAACTGTGTTGCGTCATAAATATATGCATCAGTAGTGTTTGGTGGAGAGTGAGTATTACCACAAGAAGCCTTGTAATTTGGTAGCGATGCACGGCCGGCATACACCGAGAAGTCATCCCAGAACGTACTTCCGATGATATTAGAATCATTCGCCGGATACCCTAGATGCTCGGCAAAGAAGATTGCATTCTCAATCTGATGCATTCTATCGTGGATATTTGTTTCCACATCTCGGCCGTAATTAAAATTGTACATTACATATGAGTTGATACAGCGCGGCATCCTATATGTTTCAGGTATCTCCTCATCTCTTGGATAAGCATTGCTGACATCGCCATATTTACTCGACATTTTTGATTCATCCGGGACAATAACAGATGAGTGATATCCATATATCCATACTTCTTTGACACCATGCGTATCTACGTAATCACAGATATTGATACCACGCAAGATTTGACCGTAATTTGGGCGGTGTTCAGTTCCACCCAGCAAGTATCCGCGCGGCATTTTCTCGAAGTATTCCAGTTTTTGGTATGTTTGGTAAGTGAGATAGACTGGGGCATTAGCATCTTTATACCCGTGATAGCGAGTCGCATCAGCAAGAAATGGTTGACCTTGGTCAAGCATGTCCTGTACATGCTTTTGCATATCAGTAATCAGGTAATTTGAAATATCTGTTTCTGCGAAATCAAGGTAATTGGTATTCTGTGGATCTCGTGGATAGTATGCGAGTACAAGTACGGGTATATTTTTGGGAAGAGGAGCTGCGCGAACACCAGCACTTGCTGTATTTGAGGAAGTCGCCCCATAGAAAGAAGGCACAATAATGCCAAAAATCGAACACATCAAACCGATGAAACGACTATATTTCATGGAATCGTCTCCTCAATAAAGGCAGGGAGATCGTATATATGTTATTAGAATAAATCGAGGAATAGAGGGGAATGCGCAAGTCAATGCACACTGAGTATACTTTGAAAGTATACCACAAATAATCTAGCTCTGAAAATCAGAATATCACTTATACTCTTACCCCTGACTAACAGGTTGTGTCACGAGTTCATGCACAGGATCAGCCTAGCGATCCTTGTTCAGGTGGCTGTTGTGAACCCAAGCAGCTCCTTCAGCGCCAGGCCGGTGGCCTTGGTGAGCGGCTGGCGGTGCAGTGGCGAAAAAACCTTCTGGAAGCCACGACCCACGTAGCTCTTGGCCGCATCGTTCGCCACATCTTTGGCAAACTCTTCCATCACTGGCCGGAACACAAACACCGTGGCCTGGCCCACACCCCAGATCGCCAGCCAATCGAGCATAATTACTTCTCCAGCCGTACATCATCTATATAGCTAGCACGTGCGCAGTTGCGTTGTTCAGTAGCGTGCTGCGGCGCTTTTTGCCTGCGGCAGCAAGGTACTCAATACACTCTTTGTGTGCGGTTGTGCCGCGCGGAGCGCGGCACAACCGCACACAGATACAATAGATAGTACCGCTCTGCCGAAGGCTGAATGTGCCAACGGCGTAAGTTTTAATACAGTATACCTGAAGGCGCAAGACAAAAAGCAAAAGGCAAAAGGCAGAAGACAAAAGGCAGAAGGCAAAAGGCAAAACCTCCGTGCCTCTGTGCCTCAGCGGTGCATACTTTGCGGTCGTCAATCGGTGGCTTAATGCAAACGAGCAGATGTGCCTCAGTGGTGCATATTCAAAGCGAAAGGCAACATGGGCTATAATGGTAGCTGCCTGCCCACCCAACGCTGCGCGCCGCTGCCGCGCCCAGGTGTGAAAATGAACAAACAACCCATCCCGCCCCGCACACTCCTGATCGGCCTGCTGCTCTACCTGTGCTTCGTCTACTTCCCCTTCATTGGCGCGCGCACCGCACTCATCGAAGACTTCATCAAAGGCGATTCCTACTACTACCGCGCCATGATCATCTCGCTACTGCACGATGGCGATCTGCTGCTCGCCAATAACATCGCCGTCAACCCGCTCGATGGGCAGCTGGCGCTGGGCACGCTTGGCCTGGTGCCGAAACACCCGGTGATTATGCCGCTGGTGTCGCTGCCCTTCTATGCGCTGCTCGGCGACGATGGCCTGCTGCTGTTCAATGTCCTGCAAACCATCATCCTGATGCTGCTGATCTTCCAGCTGAACCGGCTGTTTTGTAGCGATATACTGGCGCTGATTACTACTGTCATCTATGCCACCGCTACCCTGTTTCTCGACTATACCTACAACTACTCGTCCGATATTTTCTCAACGCTGCTGGTCGTCGGCGGGCTGTATTGCGTGTTCAAACAGAAGGTCTACGCGGGCGCGGCGCTGTTAGGGCTAGCCGTATTCGCCAAAACGCCGAATATTCCGCTGGTTGGCGTCATTCTGGCCTACGCAGCGCTCGTCACATGGCGCACGCCCGGCGCGCGCGGCAATCGCCTGCGAACGATCGTAGTCATGACCGCAATCTTCCTGCTGATGCTGGTGCCCTTCGCCTACACCAACTACCTGCTGTTCGGCTCGCCGCTCACCACCGGCTACCAGCGCGCGGCAGTGGCGGGCGCGAACGGCCAGATCATCATCGACGACCATGTCAACAAGTTCAACCAGCCGTTTGTGCAGGGGATTAGCCAAACCCTGTTCGATGCGCATAACGGCATCCTGCCCACCAACCCAATTTTGCTGCTCGCCGCCGTGGGCCTGGCGGGCCTGAAAGCCAGCAAATACAAATCACAGCTGGCGCTGATTCTGCTGCTGTGTCTCATTCAGCTCGTGTTCTTCGCAACCTACGACGACTGGCGCGCGAGCCATTTCAGCAATCGCTTTCTGATGACCTTTGTGGCGCTTTCGTCGGTGTTTACCAGCGCGGCATTGGGCTACCTGTACGCGCGCCTGCAACGCACAAGTCCAGCAGTACCCATCGCCGATAAAAAGCTTGAATGAACAAACGCCCGTTCATTGCTGCGCTGATCAGCTACATGCACCGCCACGTCGTGCATACGCCACAAGCGCGGCATCGCCCCCAACTGTCGGGCACGGCCATCCCTTGTCACACGCGCGTTCCGATATCACCAGCCGAGGTTGCTATGCTCACTGCCGAAGACGTTATTGCACTCCTTCAGCTCGTGCCGCTGCCAATCGAGGGCGGGTTCTTCCGCCGCACCTACACCGCCGCCGAGCGTATTCAGCAATCTGCGCTGCCCACGCGCTACCCGCACGACAAAGACCTGGCCGGGACGATCTATTTTCTGCTGCGCGACGTAGATATTTCGGCGCTGCACCGTCTGCTCACCGACGAGGTGTATCACTTCTACCTGGGCGACCCGGTTGAGCTGCTGCTGCTTTACCCCGATGGCAGCCACGCCGTACATGTGTTAGGCCACGACCTGGTCGCCGGGCAGCAGGTGCAGCTGGTAGTGCCGCGCGGCGTGTGGCAAGGCTCGCGCGTGCGGCCCGGCGGCAGCTTTGCACTACTGGGCACCACCATGGCCCCGGCCTACGACCCGAGCGATTTCGAGCTTGGCGCACGCGATGACCTGGCCGCGCACTACCCGGCCTGCGCCGCGCTCATCGCCGCCCTGACCTACGACGAATAGCTGCCAGCTGCCGATGTTATTACAGTAGGGCTTTCGCTTACGCAAGCAAATTCTTCCTGTTCTTGGTGATATTTTGCGTGGAGCGCAAAACATCACCAAGAACACGAAAAAATACCGTGCTGCCGCAGGCACATAAACACGTAATCGAAAGTTCTATACAGAAAGCATGCCCATGGACACACCAACAATCCCCGCCATCGGCGCACTGCTCGATTTCAGCGCGAAGGTTGTGCTGGTTACCGGCGCGAGCGGCGGCATTGGGCGCGGCATTGCGGCGCGCTTTGCCCAAGCGGGCGCAGCGGTGGCGATACACTACCATCGCAATGCCGTGGCTGCGGATAATGTGGCGCAGCAGCTCACCGTTGCGGGCGGGCAGGCCGCCACCTTCGCCGCCGACCTAGGCGATGCGCAGGCGGTTGCCGCGCTGGTCGATGCAGTGGTGGCGCGCTTCGGCAGGCTGGATGTGCTGGTGAATAACGCCGCCCGACAAACGCTTGCGCCGCTGCTGGAGATGGATGTAGGAGAGTGGGAGGTAATGCTCGCTGCGACATTGCGCAGTGTGTTTCTCTGCACCCAGGCCGCCGCGCGCCAGATGATAGCGCAGGGCCAGGGCGGCGCGATTGTCAATATTACCTCGATCGAGGCCGAGCAGCCTGCGCCCTTGCACAGCCACTACAATGCCGCCAAGGCTGGCGTGCTGATGCACACGCGCGCGGCGGCGGGCGAGCTGGGTGCGCACGGCATCCGCGTGAATGCGGTTGCGCCGGGGCTGATCTGGCGCGCTGGCCTTGAGCACGACTGGCCAGAAGGGGTAGCGCGCTGGCAGGCCACTGCGCCGCTGCAACGGCTGGGCCAGCCCGAAGATGTCGCCGATGCCTGCCTGTTTCTGGCATCGCCCGCCGCGCGCTGGATCACCGGCGCAAGCCTGCGTGTCGATGGCGGCGTGACGAGCGGGCCAAGCTTTTAGCAGTGCGTAGCTTACCGCCGCGCTGCCCAGGTGGCTCGCACCGCTAGCACCGTAATGTCGTCGTCCTGGGTCGATGCGCTGTGGAATGCCTGCACAGCGCCGACTAATGTATCACACAGGGCCTGCGCTGGTAGATGCATGTTGGCGCGTACCACCATTGCCAAGCGCTCGGCACCGAATAACTCGCACTGCGCATCGCTGGCCTCGGTGATACCATCGCTATATAGGAGCAGCACACAACCGGGTGGCAGCGTCACCGTTTGCACATCGAGCTTAAAGCCAGGGAACAGACCCAATGGCTGGCCCGGCGCAATTGGTGGGGTATAGTCGTTGCCCTGGGCATCGAGCACAAGCGGCGGCGGGTGCCCAGCCCGTACATAGCTAAAACTGCAATCGCGGCGATCGAGCACACCATAGATCGCCGTTAGGAACATCGACTCCATATCACGGCATAGCAGCTGATCATTTAGCTCGCGTAGCGCCGCCTCAGGCGTAACCGCGCGCGTCGCCTCGGCGTGCAGCATGCTCGATGCCAGCGCCATATACAGCGCAGCTGGCATGGCTTTACCCGAGACATCGCCTACCACAAGCACCATCCGATCGGCATCGAGTGGAATGACATCGTAGAAATCGCCACCAACGCTACGCGCTGGCAGCATACGCGCACCCAGTTCGCACCCACCCAGGCGGGGCAGCTGCTGGGGCAACATGCGCGCCTGAATCGTGCGCGCCATTTGTAGCTCGCGGGCTAATGTTTCCTGCTCGATAAGCTGCGATTGGGTGGCCTGAAGCTCGAGGTAGGCTTGGGCAAGCTGCTGATTCTTGGTATGCAAATCTTGCAGTGCTGCCTCGTGCGATTCGCGCAGCCGGGTGCTAAGGATTTGCAGCATAGTGTACACAAGCGGCGGTTGGCGTCTGAGCAGCGCATCGAAGTCGGCACGGCTCAACCGCAACACCTGAGCGCGCTCATGCACACATACGCTGGCGGTGCGCAGGCCATCGGCACTGAGCAGGCTCATTTCACCAACAAACTCGCCCCTACCCCATATGCCCACTAAGCGCTCGTTGGCTGTGCCGAGCGCTTTGACGATTGCGATCGTACCTGCCAACACTACGTAGAAATGATCGCCGGTTTCGCCTTCACGAAACAGCATGGTGCCCGGCTCAAGCTCAGCCGGCTGGAGTGTTGCCGCCAGATACGCCAGCTCTTCCGGCGGCAAGTTGGCAAACAGCGGCACGCGCCCGATCGTTGCTGGGTCGATCTGAAGGGTCGTGTTCATAGCGCCTCAGCGCAGGCATTGCTATTCGAACGAGGCAAGCGCCTGATCATAATTCGTGAATATTTGTAAGAACATATCGTAGCCAGCGATTGTAAGCGCCTGACGTACATGCGTATTGGGGTTGAATAACTTGAGATATGGTGAAGTATAGGTGCCAGCGGCAATACCCGTGCCAGCCAGACTCTTGCTTTCGCCAGCAGCGTCGCGCAGCATTTCATATATTGCATGAATTGCGCGTAAGCCAGCGGTAGCCATATATGGCACTTGCGCTAGATCCAAGAGCAGATAGTGGCTGCCCTTGTCAAGCTCCATTTTCGCCTGCTCAAGCAGCCCCGCGCTTTCGGTCACCGGGCCATTTACCCGCAACACCGTCACCTTTACCCTGCCCAATTCCTGCAAAACCGAAATGTTCATGCGCGACCTCCTCAAGGCCCTATGAAGCACGAGACTTCTGCCGCATCCAACAGCCAGTAGCGGTAGTAGATGCCTGGCAATTTACTGCCTATCACCATGACGTTTAATCAGGGTCAATTCGTTACAGCCTTCACGCGTCACCTGATACGCCAGCGCATCAGTTGTGCGGCGCGCCAATTCAATGCCAATCCCGCCTGGTACACGCTGGTCAGGTGGGAGGCTTGTATCGGGTGGGGGTACCTGGGTTGGGTCGAATAGCGGGGCCTGATCGCACAAGCGGACGCGCATCATTGTTCCATCTTGCTCAATAGTTACATCAATCGTACCGGCCACGCCACGGTAACCGTGCATCACGATGTTGGTTGCCAGCTCGTTCACAGCCACGATGAGCTCATACATGGCATCGGTGGCAATACCTACGGCGCGGGACTGCTGCTCAACCACTGTGCGCAGCGTTGCAAGGCCAGCTGCATCAGCAGAAATACACACTTGCGCAAGCGTATACATAGTGCGACGATCCATCAATCACACGAGTTACACGGTCGCTCGCGTTTGAGGAACAGTATCTGCGGCAGCATAGTACTTGGCGCCTTTTGGTGTGCTGATGGTGGCGCTCTGCGTTAACAGTCGCGCACCTTCATCAAAACGTACTGCGCTGCCCCAGGCGAACAACGCCCACGGCGTAAATCGTGCCAATCAATGCTAGTTGGTAGAATAGCGAGATCCTAACATATATTCTGGTTGTATACTATCGGTTCAAATACTGATTTTGTATTCTATAACTTGGCAATACTTACGGGTTCAAAAGTGGAGCGCACTATGGTTTTTGAGCATACTCCGGCGATCTGGGCGGCGTTTCCCGCGCTTGTGCCCGGCCTGATGCTAGTTGAAGATATACGCCCGAGTGTTGCGCCCGGCCCGCGCTGTGAAGCGCTGTTCGAGCGTGCGCGCGCCCGGCTTGCCACCACCAGCGAAGGCGAATTACCCGAAGTACAGGCGTGGCGGCGCGCCTTCAGCGCGATGGGCCTCAAGCCTACGCAGTACCGCTCGGCAGCCGAGGCGCTGCTGCGGCGCTTCCGCAAGGAAAATACCTTACCAACACTCCATCCGCTGGTCGACATATGTAATGCGGTGTCGCTGGCGTATGCCCTGCCGGTCGCGGTGATTGATCTTGCTCAGGTTGACGCGTTTATTCAGGTGCGCTATGCCCAGGGGCATGAGGACTATGCGGCGTTTAGCGGCGAAACCGAGCATCCGGAGCCGGGCGAGGTGATTTTCGCCGATGCCGCCGATCAGGTACATGCCCGCCGCTGGACTTTTCGCCAGAGCCGCCGCTCAACGGTGGGGGATGCAACGCGCCGCGCCCTGATTGTGAGCGAAGGGTTACACGCAAGTGCCCACGCCGATGTTGCCGCGCTGCTGGATACTCTGGCTGCCGAGCTTCAGGCAATTGGGTTTCGCCCGTCGCACCAGGCAATTTTGACGGCTGGCGTGCCACGCTGGGAGGTGTAGGCGCGGCATCGCAGGCGAAGCTGACCTGGCAGCCACCTCAATTCTAATACAAATCTAATTACTTGATTACACAATTACACATTTTTCATGCTATACTAGCCATGTCGACGGACAAACAGAAAGTGAGGCACGATATGGCGACGAAATGGGAGTATAAGGTTGTGTATGTAGCGGGCTGGAAGCGCGTTTCGATTGAGGGTGAGGAGACCTACCCCGAGGAGGGCGAGCGCACCAGTGGGTTCGCGCGGCGCTTTCTCAACGGCATGGGTGCCGATGGCTGGGAACTGACGGCTATTCAGCATACCGCGCCCGGGCAGGCGTACTACACCTTCAAGCGCGCGCTGGCCGAAGGCGCCGAGCCAGACCTGACGGTGGCGCGTAATGGTATTGTGCGCGAGCAGCCCCGTAGCGGCGATGCCGCCGGTAGTGGCCCACAGGCGGTTGCGCTGTAGGCTTGGCTGTTCCCAAGCGGCTGTGGCCCGGGCGTTGGCATAGGCTGACGCACCGGGCTTTTTTGTGCCTTTGGCCTGCTCGGGCGTTGGGCTGATACGAGCTGCGCTTGATGGTGTACCGTGCCGGGCACCACCGTGCCTATTTTAATGCCCGCTCAAGCAGTACGTAATTCGACCAGCCCCAGGCGCGCTAAAAGCTGGAAGTACGCCAGCAGCCCGGCTGGATCGCGCACATCGGTCTCTAGCTCAGTCAGCCTCAGGATGTCGCCCAGGTTCCGCAATCCATCGGCCCAATAGAGCGCAACATCGGCGGGTAGATCCATAAACTCCCCATGTTTACGTACCATTGCTTTGGCATCAGCGCGCTCGTCGGCGGGCAGGTGGCGCAGGTAGGGCTGTAAACTGATGGGGCCGCGATAGCGCCGCGCCGGTATGAGCTTGGCAGCTTCCTCGGGTAGCGTCTCTTGCTCGGGTACACGCCAATCGTCGAGCACATCGCGCGCGCGTGCCCAGGCCGCATCGGCGAGTGTGGTGGCCTGCGTTTGCCAGGGGTGCGGATCGAAGCCTGGGTCGAGGCGGCGCAGACTTTCGAGCGCTGCCTGTTGCCGTTCGCGCCGAAACGCGACGCGCGCCGCCCAATCGGGGCCTTCGGGCGCGCTGCCGCCCAGCGCGGCGCTGGTTGCGCTTTGTAGCTTGCGCGCCAGCCGTACCTCGAAACGATAATTCATCTCGCGCGCCAGCCAGGCAACTTCGCGCGGCCCGGCACTAGCGACAAAATACGCATAGGTTGCGGCCAGCGCTGCGGCGCGCCAGAGTGAGCGCGGGTCAACCCGGTCGAGGGTATCGGCGGTGGTGTGGTAGAAGCGATCGGGCCACTGAATGAGCATTGGCGCGGCCACCCCCACCGACGGATCACCAAAAATATAGTGATCGCTGCCATTCGAGAACGGCACCACGGCATGGCGAAACAGCGGGAATTCGCCCTGGCCGTTGAAGGTATGCGCCTGGCCGAAATAGCCCTCACGCAGCGCTTCGAGTAATGGCGCTACAAAACTGGGCATCGCGTCGGAGGTGCGAATGAGCAACCATGAGCTGCCGGTTTGCTCCTGATCCTCGCCGACCATATCGAGGTTCAGCCCCGCCACCATGCGCGGAAGCTCGGCTTCGTGCGCTGCCAGGTAGGCGTAGGTGCCGGTCATTTCAGGCATCCACAGGAAGCGAATGGTGCGCTTGGGCTGCGGCAAGACGCCGCGCGCAATAAGCGCGTGTAATGCGCGCGCCGCCTCCATTGCGGCGGCGGCGCCGCTGGCATTATCGTTAGCGAAAGGCGCAGGGTGGCACAAATGTGCCGTGACCACGACTTCTTCATCGCTTGTGCCGGGGATATGTGCCGACACTGTTTCAAGCGTGCCGTCGGCGAAATGACTGCGCACCAGTGCACGGGTACGCACGGGTTCGCCGCGGGCGGTGCGCCGCGCCACCAGGCGGCGTAGCTCGGCACCGGCGCGCGGGCTGAGCACAAAGCCAAAAGCGCGGGTTTCGCCGCCCCACCACCACCACGAAGCGTATTGAATATCGTCCTGGAGATCGCCGGGCGGGCATACCTCGGGCACGCTGCGCATACCATCGAAAATAAGCCCGGCTGCGCCAAATTGCTCGATCGCAACCGGATGGACTGACATCGGCATCATGCGCGTCAGCACGAGCTTGCCGCGAACATCGAGCCCGGCATAGTGCTCGGGGCGGTCGCCGCCCTCAACTACCACAACCTCAAATTCGCCATCGGCGGGCGCGCTTCGAGGCATCAGCGACAGCGGTACCGCCCGGTAATCGGCCAGGCGGCGCTGCGTGCCATCCGGCTCGATCAGGTGCAGGGTTGCCTCGTCGCACCACCATTCCTGAAACATTGGCTCGGCCCAGGCATAGACCCCTTCGCGTGCGGGAAAACGCTCGATCGTGCTGGCGAGGCCGTAGCCGCGTAACGTTGCGTCGACCCATTCGGCAGCGGCGCGATACATCGGGCTGGCCTGGATGCGATGCCATTGGCTGATCTGCGCGACCAGATTTTTTGCAGCATCACCAGAAACTTCGTTATTAAGTAGTTTGAGCAGTGCGTGGTACATTGCGGTTTTCCTTATTATTTGTGCGCGCAGCCAATTGCACGCGACCAGGCGCGATTATGATACCATATGGCTTACTCACCGCAGCGGAGAAGCATTTCATGACTGTTACAGCATTACAGAGCCTACCCTTGCCGCCGGGTAGTCGCGGGTTTCCAATTCTGGGCGAAACCGGCGATTGGGCGCGCGACCCACTGAAATTTGCGCGCGATCGCGCGGTGCGCTACGGGCACATCTGGCGCACACACCTGATGGGGCGGCCGACGATTGTTATGCTTGGCCCCGAGGCAAACCGATTTATTCTTGGCACGCACATGCACCTGTTTTCCTCGCGCCTGGGATGGAGCAAAACGATCACATCGCTGATTGGCGATGGGCTTTCACTCCTCGATGGGGCTACGCATCGCCGCCATCGCGCTATGATTATGCCAGCTCTGCATGGCGCGGCGCTGGGCCAGTACTTTGACGAAATGTATGCACAGGTGCGGGCGCACGCGGCACGCTGGCTCGCTGCTGGCGAGCTGACGATGTTTCGCGCATTTAAGCACCTGAGCTTCGATATTGCGACGCGCCTGATGCTTGGCCCACAAAGCCAGCCCGAAGCGGCCGAATGTTTCAGGCTGTTTCACACCTTCACACGCGGGCTGTTTGCCCCGCCAGCCTGGAAGCTCCCCTGGCTACCCTATGGGAAAGCCTGGGAGGCAGGGCAGCGCCTGCGCCCCATGCTACGGCGGATTGTGGGTGAACATCGGCGCACGGTGCTGCCTGGTACCATCCTGAGCATGCTGATAGCGGCGCACGATGAAGATGGGCAGGGCTTCAGCGATGACGAGCTGATTGATGAGCTGCTGGTGCTGCTGTGGGCCGGCCACGATACGATTACCTCGCTGCTTACATGGGTTGTGTACGAGCTGGCGCGCGATCCGGCAATCGCTGGCCCGGTGCTTGCCGAGCAGCACGCTCTGGGCGATACGCTGACCTCTGCCGATGTGCGACGGATGCCTGTGCTCGACCGGGTGTTGCGTGAGGCTGAACGGCTGCATCCGCCCGCGCCCGGCGGGTTTCGCGCAGTTATCGAGGAATTCGAATATAGTGGGTATCGCATCCCGGTGGGCTGGAATGTCATGTATTCGAGTGTGTTTACCCATACCATGCCCGAGCTGTGGAATGAGCCCGGGCGCTTCAACCCTGAGCGCTTTGCCGCGCCCCAAAACGAAGGGCGCCAGCCATTTTGCCTGGTGGGTTTTGGCGGCGGGCCGCGCGTGTGCGTTGGGCTGGCCTTTGCCCAGATGCAAATGCGCATTGTTATGGCCCACCTGCTGCGCACCCTGCGCTTCGAGCTGCTGCCGAATCAGCGCTTCGACCCGGTGGCAGTGCCAACCCGTATGCCGCGTGATGGCCTGCGGGTGCGCGTGCGGCCAGCATAGGTGCTATTACAGCCAACTTGCGCAATCGGCAACACTATGCTATAATCCCCCGCGTTGCGACGGTATGGGCCGACGTGGCGATTAACAAGCGAAGGCCCCATCGTCTAGCGGCCTAGGACGACACCCTCTCAAGGTGTAGATCGTGGGTTCGAATCCCACTGGGGTCACCACAGTGTGGGCTCGTGGTGTAGCGGCCTAACATGGAGCCCTGTCAAGGCTCAGATCGCGGGTTCGAATCCCGTCGAGCCCGCCACACCTGTGGAAACAAACGCGACACGCAATTTTGCGTGTCGCGTTTGTGTTGGCTGCGCTTGCCCCACAATCGGGCACTCTGCTGCGCGCTCAGGCGGGTACCGACTCGTGGAACTGGCGGCGATACAGCTCGGCATACGCTCCACCGCGCGCCAGTAACTCATCGTGCGTACCGCGCTCAACGATCTGCCCCGCCTGCATCACCAATACCTGGTCGGCATCGCGGATCGTGCTCAGGCGGTGCGCAATCACAAAGCTGGTACGCCCTTTAAGTAAGCTCTTAAGCGCATTCTGGATCAGCAGCTCACTGCGCGTATCGACGCTACTGGTCGCTTCGTCGAGAATGAGAATGCGCGGGTTCGCGAGAATAGCGCGGGCAATACCCAGCAGCTGGCGCTGGCCCTGGCTTAGCGTGCCGCCGCGTTCGCCCAGCGGGGTGGCATAGCCCTGGGGCAGGCGCGTAATAAAATCGTGGGCGTAGGCCGCGCGCGCCGCCGCTTCTACCTCGGCGTCAGTCGCATCGAGCCGACCATAGCGGATATTTTCGGCAATGGTGCCTGCAAACAGAAAACTATCTTGTAGCACCACACCCATCTGCGCCCGCAGGCTAGCGCGCGTGACCGAGCGTATATCAATCCCATCGATCAGCACTGCACCCGCATCCACATCATAAAAGCGGCCAAGCATATTCACCAGCGTGGTTTTGCCCGCGCCGGTTGGGCCGACAATCGCCACCGTTTCACCTGGCTCGGCGACCAGTGAAACATCATTGAGCGTAAGCGTTTGGGTGCTACCCTCGCTTCCAGGGCGGGCACCATAGCTAAACGACACATGGTCGAACACAACCTGCCCGGCGATCGGCGGCATGGGTTTCGCGCCCGGTGCATCGGTCAGGTCTGGCGGGGTATCGAGCAGCTCGAAGATACGCTCAGCGGCGGCGAGTGACGCCTGGGCCGTGGTATAAAAGGCCGAAATCGACTGGATCGGCTGGAAGAATCGCTGGACATACGTTAAGAACGCAATCACCACGCCAATGCTGATGGTGCCGCCGAGCGCTAGGTAGCCGCCATATCCCGCCACAATCGCGGTTGCCACGGAAGAAAGAACATCGATTGCGGGCGTAAACGCCGATGTAATTGCGGTAGCATTTACGTTTGCATCGCGGTTGGCGGCATTGCGCTGCGCAAAGCGCTGCTGATTCACGCCCGTGCGATTAAATGCCTGGGCGATCTTTACCCCTGCAATCTCTTCCTGAATATCGGACGATACATCGCCGAGCGATTCGCGCGCGCGCCGGAAAGCCCGCCGCGACAAGCGCGCAAACAGGCGCGTGAGCAGCAGCATTGCCGGGATAACGATAAAGCTTGCCAGCGCCAGCCGCCAATCGAGCGCAAGCATCGCGATCAGGATGCCAGCTAACCCGAACACGCTGCCCAGTACCTGGATCAGGCCCTGACTGAAGAGCTGGTTTAACACATCGGTATCATTCACCAGGCGCGACATAAGATCGCCAGCCGGCTGCCGATCGAAAAAGCGCAACGACAGGCGCTGCACCGTGCTAAAAATCTCAACGCGCAGCCGTGCCAGCGTGCGCTGGCCGATCGCACCGATCGCGACAAACTGTGCGCGCGAAGCGATAGCCCCAACGACATACACCGCCAGTAGCAGCAGCATCGTTTGGTCGAGCGCCGCGCCGTTGCCCGCGCCAATCGCGCCGTCGATCGCTCGGCCAATCAGGTATGGGCCAAGTGCCTGGGATGCCGCGCTTATAAGCACTAACACCAGCACAAATAGTAGCTCTCTGCGAAAGGGTTTAAGGTAGCCAAGCAAACGCCGCAGCACAACGCTACTATTGGCTGCGCGCTCTTGCGGGGCATTGGCAATAGCCTGAATTCCGCCGTGCATCATATGAATATTCTTCCTTAGCGCAACCAGGCATGTGCCGAAGATGCCTGGGCTTTGTTAATGGCGTTAGTTAATGGGTTTGAATGCGTACAATCGGGATGACCCGGCTAGTACGCTGCTCGTAGCCTGCGAACCCTGAGTTTGTGGCAACTACCTGCTGCCATAAGCGTGCGCGCTCTTCGGGGTTAACTGTGCTTGCTACGCCGCTGAACGTGCGCCCGTGATCCTCGACAGTGACGCGCGGGTTAGCTGTGAGGTTCGCATACCAGGCCGGGTTCTTCGCGCTACCGCCCGCCGACGCGATGACGATATAGTCGCCGCGATCTTTCATATGGAAGAGCGGGCGTGTGCGTGACTGGCCGCTTTTCTTGCCAGTCGTGGTGAGCAAAATAATATTTCTGCCGCCCAGCCGCCCACCGGTGAGCCGGTAGAGCGTTACGTGCAGCCATAGAACGAGCTTAAAAACCATAACTACCTCTGTCTTTTGCAAATGTGCTATGCAAATACTAGCTCGGCTTCATCCTGGTGCTGGCCGCCAAACTGTGAGTCGATAATTTCGCCGTATAGCGCGCTGGTACGTAGCAGCTCGTCGTGTGTGCCCTGGGCCGCAATCGTTCCCGCATCGAGCAACAGGATTAAGTCGGCATCGCGCACCGTGCTAATACGCTGGGCGATGACAAAACTGGTGCGCCCGTGCATCAGCTCTTGCAGCGCTTGCTGAATTTGAAACTCGGTCTCGGCATCGACTGCCGAGGTGCTGTCATCCAGGATCAGGATGCGCGGGTTGCGCAACAGGGCGCGCGCAATCGCAATGCGCTGCTTCTGCCCGCCCGAAAGGCCCACGCCGCGCTCGCCCACCATTGTGGCATAGCCCTCGGTAAAGCCAGTAATGAACTCGTGCGCCTGGGCCGCGCGGGCGGCTGCCTCAACATCGGCGTCGCTAGCATCAGGCCGGCCATAGGCAATGTTATCGCGGATGGTGCCGCTAAAGAGCGTGGTATCTTGCAGCACAATGCCAATCTGGTCGCGTAGGCTTTCCAGCGTTACATCGCGGATGTCGCTACCGTCGATGGTTACGCGGCCAGTGGTGACATCGTAGAAGCGCGGAATGAGGTTGATAATTGTGCTCTTACCGCTCCCAGTGATGCCCATAATTGCCACGGTCTGGCCTGGCTCGGCCACAAACGACACATGATCAAGCACATTACGCTCGCCGCCTGCGTAGCGGAACGACACACCCTCGAAGGCCACGCGCCCACGCACCGCTGTGAGGGGCTGCGCGCCGGGCCGATCGTGTACTTCACTCTGGGCATCGAGCACCTCGAAGATGCGCTCGGCACTTACACCTGCACGCGAAATCTGGGCGATGATCATCCCAAGCATCATGATGGGCATAATTAACAGCGATAGGTAGGTGTTAAACGCAACCAGCTCGCCCAGGCTGAGCGTGCGGTCAATGACCTGGTGACCGCCAAACCAGATTACCGCAAGCGTGCCCAGGTTTGAGATGAAGAAGATCATCGGGAAACTCGAAGCCAGGCCGCGAATAGTTTGCAAATTGGCATCCAACAGCTCACCATTGAGCTTGGTGTAACGTTCCGCTTCGTAAGGCTCGCGGGCAAACGCCTGCACCACCCGAATTCCCGCCAGATTTTCCTGAAGCACCGTGTTCAGCGCGCCCAGTTTCTTCTGTACCTGGCTGAACATAGGCCGCACAATACGCATAAAGCGCGCAATCACTGCCGCCATCGCTGGCACTGTAAGTAGAGTAATCAGCGCCAGCTTCCAGTTGGTGCTGAACAGCGCTGCCAGGCTGCCCACGAGCAGCGCCAGTGCACTGACGACCTGGAGCATGCCACCGCTAATAAAGGTTCGTACCTGCTCAACATCGCTGGTAATGCGTGTCATAAGCTGCCCGGTCTGGGCCTGGTCGTGATACGAAAAGCTTAGGTTTTCGAGCTTGCTGAAGAGCGCATTGCGCAGCTCGTAGGCCACGGATTGGGCGGCTTTCTCCGACCAATAGCCCTGTGTAAAGCTAAAGAGCGCGCGCACAAGCGCTACGCCAATCAGCAGCAGGCTGGCCCATAGGAGCGTTGCGCGGTCGCCCTGGCTAATGCCCTGATCGAGAATCAGGCGTAATACCTGCGGGCTAACCAGGCTCGATGCCGTAACCAGCAGTAGGCTGATCAGGGCACCAAACGCAATCAGCCAGTAGGGTTTTAAGTAGATGAATACGCGTTGTAATGATTTCATTGGCTCACTCAGTCACAGAAGGTTGGGAATGCGGCACACAATCGGTGGAAGTATTGGCTAGCAGCTTTTGCAAAATCAGTAGCCCGTCGTAAAGCTGGGTGCGCTCGGCGTCGTTCAGCTGGCCGAGCATCTGCGCGAGCATCGCGGTGAACGTTTGCTGGGTGTGCAGCTGCATCGCGTCGTGTACAGCGCGCCCAGCTTCAGTCGGTTCCAAAATAACCTGGCGGCGGTCGGCAGGGTCGGGGGTGCGTGCAACCCATTCTTTGCGCACCAGCACATCCACCGTGCGCGACATGCTTGAAGGTGTTACGTTGTGCAAGGCCGCCAGCTCGCCCAGGTTGCGCGGAGAATGGCACAAAACCCCGAGCATGCGCAGTTGCCCTAAGGTCAGCGCATCGTCATCGGGGCGAGCATGGCGCATAGCCGCGCCCAATCCGCGCATCATACGCGGCATGGTTTCCATCAGCAGTGCAGCACATTTTTCAGCATCAGCCATACGTATGATCCTACGCGATGTATGTATCCAGCAATAGATGACCAATACAATACTTGTATTATGCAATAATATCATAAAGTAGTGGCTTGTCAAGCGCCTACTGCGAAATTGCTGAGGATCAAACATACATAATCGCCCGGCCGAGTGGGTTCGACCGGGCGAGAGATTAGTCAACATCTCTTCTGTACTTTTGGGGGCGCTCCTCGGCAACGGCAGCTGCCGGACAGCGATTAGGGTGTCATGGACAGATACACTTTTCCGGTCTCCCATTCATCGCTGGTTTCCATGG
>WBZP01000561.1_pt2 | contig 22240 bp, 23 predicted proteins | sample 5204301 | NCBI WGS metagenome assembly WBZP01 (sample SAMN12412401, study PRJNA552823) | activated sludge metagenome | isolation source: activated sludge from nitrification reactor of wastewater treatment plant... | place: USA: Pennsylvania | collected 2017
AATACTGCCGACGAAATGCTGGGCAACACGGCCCCTCGCTGGGCAAATGAAAACGGCATGGCGATAGGCGCTGACGATCTGCCGCTGAAGCAGGCGTTGCGCTCATCAAAACCTGTATTTGACTGCGTCATGGCCTTAAACAAGGATGAGGCACCCCCATTTTGGCTGAGTGTCAATGCTCTGCTGGTTTTTTCGCTCGATGGGAGCGTGCGTCGTGTACTTGTGACGCTCACCGATATCAATACCGAGAAATCCCTGCGTAGCGAGATCAAGAAACTCTCGGTACGCGACCCGCTGACCGGCGTCTACAATCAAAGACATGTCATGTACCTGCTGGAAAACGAGATTCATCGTGCCCGCCGGTACGGTACGCCATTCACGCTGGCGCAAGTGGATGTTGACCACTTTCTTCCTTTCTGTGCCAAACATGGACAGGGGCTCGGTGAAAACGTGCTGAGTGGAATCGGCAAACTGCTCATAGAGAGCATGCGTGAAATCGATATTGCCGGCCGTATCGGAGACGACGAGTTCCTTCTGGTACTACCCAATGTATCCCTGAAAGACGCCATGATCGGCCTCGAACGCCTGCGCACATTGATCGAAACACTAGAGTTCTCCAGCGCGGCCTTGCGCGTGACCGTCAGTGGCGGCATCACCGAATACACCGGTGAAAACTCAGCGGCGTTGATCGAGCGCAGCAAATCGCTGCTGATTCACGCACGCCAGGCGGGGCGCAACCGTTTCTGTCTCGACGGCGATATCTTCTAGCGCCAAATCAGATTCAAGGCAGTTCCTCGACGCGAAGCCACAGGCTTCGGTTCTCGCTCAACTCGTTGGCCCGCGTTCCCAGGTTACCTCGCTCGACCATCGCCGTAAGCTGGCTGCTCCCGCCAAGTTCGATCCATTCGCCCAATCGTCCCGAGACTCTCGTCGACACCCTCTGCGAACTGACACTGCTGGAACCCTGATCTCCTGCCGTATCGAACTGCGGGCTAATCTCCAGTGTCACCCGATCCCCCACCAGGGTCGGAACGGCGTAAAACCCCTGACCGATATCGCGATACACCACACTCTCAGTGATTACGGTACCGTTCGGGCCGCGCACCACCTGCCGCAAAGCCAGTGGTAGCGATTGCCCGACCCGGATATAGCCTCGGCCGCCGTTAAGCACCTGCACGCTCTGATTCGATTGCATGTCGTTGCTATATCTCGAATCGCGGAACTGCGCATTCAATCTGGAATTGGCGTCGCCGCGTCGAACTTCGATCTGCGTGCTTCCCCGCGCCCCATCCGGGGGTTGAATGATGCGCACGTTTTGACCCGCGTCGACACGGCCTGACAACTCGGCGCCATGCTGCCGATTCTCGGCATCACGATTCTGGCTGACGTAGATCATCAGTCGCCGCGCAGGTAAATCCAGAGCGGAAAGCGCCTGCTTGATTTGCTCGATATTCTGACGAGAGGAACGCACGATCAATTGATCGTCCATCCCGGACAGGGCGCCACCCGGTTCGACAAACACCTGCAGCGAAGGCAATACCTGTTCGACGGTTCGATGCCTGAGAGGAATGATCTCCATTATTTGCTGAGCGAACGACAGTTCAGCATACCCCAGGCAGGCGAACAGGATTAGCCAACGCATCTGTTACTCCTCGGACGACGAATACCTGACAGCAACGGATCTTCAATCCAAATGTGCTAATGCAAGGTACTCCCGCGATCGCATTTCGGTTAGTCGACTGACAGTACGGAAGAACTCGCTGGCCTGAGTTCCCTCGACGTAGAGCGATTCGGGCTCGCAATCTGCGGTCACAATCAGTTTCACCTTGTGATCATAGAGAACGTCTACCAGCCAGGTAAAGCGTCGCGCTTCGGACGACATGCTGGCGGGCATTTTCGGAATCCCGGAAAGCAGAATCGTATGATAGGAACGAGACAATTCAAGGTAGTCATTTTGCGATCTGGGACCACCGCACAGGGATTTGAAGTCGAACCAGATGACGCCTCCCGTTCCCTGGCGTAGCGTGGGGATGGCACGGCCGAGTACGTCGATACTGCCGCCTCGATCGCCCTCGCCTCCAGCAATTGCCGCGAAATAACCGGCCATCTTGTCTTCGGCACTGGCATCGGCCGGAAAGTGGAATATTTCCACCTGTTCCAGAGTGCGTAGCCGGTAGTCGACACCGGAATCGATTTCCAGTACGTCCACATTGGACTTGATCAAGGCGATGGTCGGCAGGAAATTCTCGCGCTGCAAACCGTTTGGATAGAGCCGGTCCGGCGGATAATTCGAGGTCATCACAAAAACGACGCCACGAGTGAACAGCGCTTCGAGCAAGCGGCGCAGGATCATCGCATCGGCGATATCCGAAACATGGAACTCGTCGAAGCAAATCAGGCGGCATGCATCGGCAATACGCTCGGCCACCTTGGCCAGCGGATCACTTTCGCCCTTGAACACGTTCAACTGGCGATGCACGTCCTGCATGAAGGCATGAAAGTGAATGCGCTTCTTACGTACGTAGGGCACCGCTTCATAGAAGCAGTCCATCAGGAAACTCTTGCCGCGTCCGACGCCGCCCCAGAAATAAACGCCACGGGGCACGACAGGGGGCGCGAATACCCGGCGTAACGTGCTCTTACGGCCTACCTTGAATGAAAGCAATTGGTAGTAAAGCATCTGCAGTCGATCAGCCGCCGCTCGCTGCGCCGCATCGGCCGAAAAACCGCGTTCGGACAATACGGATTCATAGGCATCGAGCATGCCGCGTTCAGGAACTCTTAGAAGTCGGTGGGGCATATTGGACTCGGTTAAGCAGTAAGATTCCCCGCGAGCAAAAAACCTTGCGGAGTCGGTGACTCTGCCCATCATGCGGCGCTCAAGTTCGCCTTGATGTGACAACCGAATTCTAAAACATCACGGCAGGAATTAGCGCGTTAAACATAAGCGACCCTCAACCATATTTACTTCATCAATCTGCAATCGACGCACGGCATAATCGAACATCCGTGCGCTTGTTTTCGATGGACGAAATGCAGTCTTCCCCTTGAGTTCTGGCGATCGATGCCGTAAACAACCTAGTATTGCCGCCAAAATCGGATGTTGCGCGTTACGGCGTTCAGAATCTATTCACGAGGATCATCATGAGCATACCGCCATTGCTATCGTTCGTTCTCGTGGCCGATCATCAGTTGAAACCGGCAGCCGTCAAACTGCACGTCGCTGAAGACAATCGATATGCCCTGCTGCCATTGATTGCAGACAAGAATTTTTCCGCACTGGTCGCGGAATTTCCCTGCCTGATCGATGCAAGCCTTGCCCAAGGTTTGCCCGCTGAACTGCTGACAGCCTTGCAGGAAACGGGGTGTCAGTTGATTCTGGACGAACACGTCCACTATTCGGACGGCCAGGAAAAACCCGTTCTGCCGCCGACCGCACACTGGCTGGCCGGCGACTGGTATTTGGCTCCTCCCGCCAAAAGATCGGCAAGTCAGGCCGCCTCTCAGTCTTTGTCGCTGAAGCTGCTACAACTCGTGGCGTCCGATGCCGACACCCGTGAGATTGAAGCGATCTTTCGACAGGATCCGGTACTTGCCTACCATCTTCTTCGCCTGGTCAACTCGTTCGGGGTTGGCGTGGGGCGGTATATATCCAGCTTCTCGCAAGCCATCCTTATCCTTGGGCGCCAACAACTCAAACGCTGGCTTAACCTCATGCTGTTTGCGGCAAGTCGCGACGACCATCGATCCGCCATGTTGCTGGCGCGGGTTGCCGTCCGCGCCAGAACCCTAGAATTACTGGCCAAAGCTACCGGTCAGGATCGCGCACTTCAGGATCTGGCCTTCATGGCTGGTATGTTTTCACTGCTGGGAATCTTGTTCGGCCTGCCGCTGGCCGACATCCTGTCTCCACTCAAACTGAACGAATCGCTGTCAAGAGCAGTCCTTGATCATGAAGGTGTATTGGGCAGGCTTCTGCAGGCAGTTGAAAGCGCAGAAAACGCTGACGAGGCTACCCTGGCCGGGCTGATTGGCGACTTTGGCCTGACGATCGCCGACTATATCCCGCTTAATGTGGAGGCATACCAATGGATGCTCGGTGTCATCCACGAGAAGAAGGATGCTGTTGATGCCTGATTCGCGTATCGAACGCTGTATTGAACTTTGTTCTCGGGCACGCGGCCAGAGCGGGGATGACCTGACCCGGACACTCCTGACCCTTCAACAGATACTGCAGACCTTGCAGACCGAGGAATTCGAAAGCGAAGAACCGGTATCACTTTCCACTGCTGAAGGTGAAGACTGGAGGCACGAGCCGATCATCACGTTGGATATGAACGGCTATCTGACGAGCTGGAACAAAGGCGCACAAATTCTCTTTGGTTATTCTGCAGAAGAAGCCGTCGGCCAGCATATCCTGTTCCTTTACGCAGACGATCCCGCAAACGGCAGAAGCGAAATCAACGAATTGTTTCTCGACCAGGGCAATCCGCTGATGGAAGTTCGGCATCGCAAGAAATCCGGAGAAACCTTTCGCGCCATTCTCTCGCTGCATCGTAACCTTGACGACAACGACGAAGCCGTCGGGATGACAGCGCACCTTTCGCTGATTGCCGATCAACTTTCGATCGCTGAAAAACAACGCCTTTATGCCCGGCTGATCGAGAACAGTGAAGAAGGCATTCTGATTACCGATGGTAACGAGCGTATCGTCTCGGTGAACCCGGCGTTTACCCGCATTACCGGATATTCCGCCAGCGAAGCCATCGGAAAGACCCCCGATCTACTGCGCTCCGGTGTACATAGCGCCGATTTCCGGGCGGAGGTCCTCGCTGCCATGCACGGCGCGGGAGGGTGGCAAGGGGAAATCATCGGTAGAAGAAAGAACGGCGAGCTGTTCCCGCAATCGGTCTCCATCGGCGTTGTTCGTGACCGTGACGGTGTGATAACCCATGCCTTTTCCATTTTTTCCGACATCAGCGTACTGCGGGCGGCCGAGAAGCGCATGCAACAGATTGTCAATTACGACAGTCTGACCGGCCTGCCCAACCGCACACTGTGTCACCAGCTTGCGGAACAGGCATTGGCTACGGCACGCCGCAATAATGAATACGGCGCCCTGCTGGTCATCGACCTCAACCGGTTTACTTCGATCAATGACTCGCTCGGTCATGAAGTCGGCGATGAACTGCTGCGTCAGGTGGGACAGCGTTTCCAGGACGCCTTGCGCGATGATGATGTTCTGAGCAGATTCGGGGCCGATGAATTTGTCGTGGTGCTGGTCTCAATTCACAAGCACGAACAAGGCGGACTGGTGGCAACGAAACTGCTGGCCGCCCTCGAAAAGCCCTTTGTCATCGATTCGCACGCGCTGCACATCGGTGCCAGTATTGGGATTGCCTTGTACCCGGACGACGGCCTCAACACGGTTGCCTTGCATCGTTTTGCCTACGTCGCGATGCAACGCCTGCAGCGGAATAACGAATCCGGCTTCCTGTTCTACAGCCCGGATATGAACGCACGCTCCAGAGAAAAATGGCAGCTCGAGGGCGAATTGCGCAGGGCCTTGACCGGTCATGAACTCATATTGCACTACCAACCCAAAGTCAGTTTGCGCAGTGGAAATATCGTCGGCGCCGAAGCACTTATCCGATGGATGCACCCTGAACAGGGGATGATTCCACCTTACATCTTTATTCCTTTGGCAGAAGAAACGGGGCTGATTCTTGATCTCGGCGGCTGGGTCCTCGAAGAAGCCTGCCGGCAAATCCGAAGCTGGCTCAATGCCGGACTCGAGCCCATTCCAATCGCGGTCAACCTGTCGGCCCGACAGTTCAATCCCGAGCTGCCCAAGCGCCTTCTCGTCCCTGTCGAACGGCATGGAGTACCGCGCGAATTGCTCCGGCTGGAAATCACGGAGAGTCTGCTCGTTCGTGGGCCTGAAGAGGTCATTCCGATCATGAACGAACTCGTTGCCTTGGGCTTCAATCTCTCTTTGGACGACTTTGGTACCGGTTATTCCAGTCTGGCCTATCTCAAGAAATTTCCGATTACCACTTTGAAGATTGACCGTGCCTTCGTCATCGGCGTGCCGGACGACGAAAACGATTGCGCCATCGCGCAAGCCATCGTCGCCATGGGCAAGCAACTGCGGCAGGAAATCGTCGCCGAAGGCGTGGAAACCCAGGCACAAATGACTTTCCTGCGTGGCCTGGGATGCGACCAACTGCAAGGTTACTTGTTCAGCCCACCCGTCACGGCCGAAGCGTTCGAACAAATGGTCAGGGAGGGGCGGCACCTGTCGCTCAATTGATCAGGCGCCGCGCCGCACCCAAGCCCCTGCCCGGCTTATTGGATGGAAATCTGTTTCGCCTTTTCGACAGTCCGTTTCGGCAGATTCAGCTCAAGAATACCGTCGACATATTTCGCAACCACGGCCGAGTCATCCACTTCCTGTGCCAGCGCGAGGCTGCGCGAAACCGTGCCGTAATAGCGTTCGCTACGCAGCACCTTGCCGCCTTCCTTGACTTCCTTCTCATTCTTGACTTCGGCGCTGATAGCCACCTGGTTTCCGTCGACTGTCACCCGGATATCCTCTTTCTTCACGCCGGGAATTTCAGCATGAACGGTATACGCCTTGTCGTCCTCGGCAACCTCGACCTTGATCTGGATATCCTGCTGCCCATCAAAACGCACCGGGCTCATGAAGAAGCCGCGAAAGAGATCATTGAACGCCTCATCGGAAGCCGTCCTGTACCGCAAAATGTTTGCCATTTCATCCTCCTGAAGAAAACCGGGCTCACCCCGTACAGCTACTACATGAGGCAAGCCGGCAACAATTTCAAGAGGTGCTCAGCGCATGGCAGTCAATGGATGTTTCCAGGGGAATATCGGCAATGCGAGTTCATCCAGGCTCTGTTCGGAAATGAATCCACTGATCAGTTCAGATCGATCGCGAATCGTTTCAGATCGTCAAGGTTGACGACTTCAAGCGACTGCTCATTGCAGGCATTGAGAACGACGCGCGGCGCCATTCCGCCCTGCAAGGCTTCGCGCCAGCGGGCGGCGCACAGACACCAGCGGTCGCCGGGTTTGAGTCCGGGAAAATCGAATTCCGGCCGCGGTGTCGAGAGATCGTTACCGCGCTGCTTTGAGAATTGAAGAAACTCGGTGGTCAGCACCACGCATAGGGTATGGCTGCCGATATCCTCTTCACTCGTATTGCAACAGCCGTCACGAAAAAAGCCGGTCAGCGGTTTGTCGCTGCAGCGCCCCAGCGGCCCGCCCAGCACGTTGCGCTGCACACCGCCGAAATCTTCGGGCTTCATTGCGTTTCGTCAATCCAGGCTTGCTGGATCGCCTCCAGAATCTTCTCGCCGCAGTGTTTGGCGTCGTCGTCGAAATCGGGCAGAGAAATCACCCAGTTCATCAGATCGACAAAATTTATTTTCAGCGGATCGACGTCCGGGTGAGCTTCCGAAAGCTCGATGGCAAGATCGTTGATATCGGTCCATTTCATTGCGGCGCCTCCTAGTGCTTGCCTTCCTTGGTCATGTTGATCGAGTAACGCGGAATCTCGATCACCAGAGCGGTGTCATTGACCATGGTCTGACACGACAGGCGCGAATTCGGTTCCAGCCCCCAGGCCTTGTCGAGCAGGTCGTCCTCAAGCTCCTCGGAGGGTTCAAGCGCGTTGAAACCCTCGCGAACGATGACATGGCAGGTGGTGCACGCACAGGACATTTCGCAGGCATGCTCGATGGCAATGCCGTTTTCGAGCAGATTCTGGCAGATCGATTCGCCGACCCTGGCGTCGATCACTGCGCCCTCCGGGCAAAGCTCGATATGTGGCAGCACGATAATTTGCGTCATGCCATTTCACCCATTCCTTTGGCAAGCTGCGTTCCGCTTTCCAACTCATCGATGCTCTTCCCGGCAAACGCGCGTCGGATCGATTTATCCATGCGTCGCGCGGCAAAATCCTTGGTCTCCGCTTCGAGATCGTCCATGGCCAGAGTGATATGCCGACGGTTCTCACCGAGCGCTGTCGTCTGCAGCTTGGCAAGGGCTGCCGCGATCCTTTCCTGCTGTTCTCCAGACAACAGCTCGCCATCACTTTTCAATGCCGACTGAACGGCTTCGATCAGGCGCTGCGCTTCGACCTGGGCTTCCTTCAAGGCGCGCCTGAGCGCATCGTCCTTGGTGTGCAGCATCGAGTCCTTGAGCATCGTGGCGATCTCGTCATCGTTGAGGCCGTAGGACGGCTTGACAGTAATCCCCGCTTCGATATCCGAAGTCAGTTCGCGAGCCGCTACGGCAAGCAGGCCATCGGCATCGACCTGGAAGGTCACGCGTATTCTGGCCGCCCCCGCCACCATCGGCGGTATGCCGCGCAGTTCAAAGCGTGCCAACGACCGGCAGTCGCTGACCAGTTCACGCTCGCCTTGTACGACATGCACCGCCAGCGCTGTCTGGCCATCGCGGAAGGTGGTGAACTCCTGGGCTCGCGCGATCGGAATCGTTGAATTGCGCGGGATGATCTTTTCAACCAGGCCGCCCATGGTTTCCAGCCCGAGCGAAAGGGGAATGACATCGAGCAGCAGCCAATCGTCGCCCGCAGCACGGTTTCCGGCTAGCAGATTGGCCTGCATCGCGGCGCCAAGGGCGACAACCTTGTCCGGGTCAAGATTATTCAGCGGTTCCTGCCTGAAAAACTCGCCTACGGCCCGCTGCACTTGCGGCATGCGCGTCGCGCCGCCGACCATGACCACGCCTTTGACGTCCGAGACCGATAATCCGGCATCGCGCAAGGCGCGTTTAACGGGCTGAATGGTCTTGGCCACCAGGGTCTGTGTAATTTCCGTAAAAAGTCCCGTGGTCAGCCTGAGATCGACTACTTCGCCGCTGTTGAGACGCGATGTAATCGGCGCAACACCGTGCTGCGTCAGGTATTCCTTGGCTTCGCGCGCGCAGGTCAGGAGCTGACGGGCATCCTCGATGGAGAGTGGCTTGAGTTTCGCGGCTTCGAGGATCCAGCAGAAGATGCGCTGGTCGAAGTCGTCACCACCCAGCGCGGAGTCGCCACCGGTCGCCATCACTTCGAATACGCCCTTCGACAGATTGAGTATCGAGATATCGAAGGTGCCGCCGCCCAGATCATAAACGGCGTAGACCCCTTCGGCCGCATTGTCCAGCCCGTAGGCAATGGCCGCTGCGGTCGGTTCGTTCAATAGGCGCAAAACGGAAAGCCCGGCCAACTTGGCGGCGTCCTTGGTCGCCTGGCGCTGGGAATCGTCGAAGTAGGCCGGTACGGTGATGACTGCGCCGACCAGCGGCCCTCCCAGCGAAGCCTCGGCACGTGAACGCAGTACGCGGAGAATTTCGGCTGATATTTCGACCGGGCTCTTGACTCCGGCTTTCGTGCGCAGGCGTACCATCCCCTGTGCATCTTCAAACTCATAGGGCATCGATTCGCGATGCGCAATATCCTTGAGACCGCGCCCCATGAAGCGTTTGATCGAAACAATGACATTGCGCGGGTCAAGCGCCTGTTCGGCCTGTGCTTCGTAACCCACAACGGTACGGCTGTCGGCAAAATAGCGAACAACCGAAGGGAGCAGCGGACGTCCCAAATCGTCACTGATAACGTTGGCGATGCCGCTGCGGACCGTAGCAACCAGCGAGTTGGTGGTGCCCAGATCGATGCCGACCGCCAGCCTGTGCTGGTGCGGTGCTACCGACTCGCCCGGTTCTGCAATCTGCAAAAGTGCCATGAAGTTCAGGTACCTCGTGTGATGGGTGAAAGGCGTTGCTTGTTATGTTTCCAGCGCTGCGATGGCGTCGTCGATCTCGAATAGCAATTTCTCGAGAAACATCAGCCGGCGCACACGATCAGCGGACTGCACCAGATCCTGTTGCTCATCGAATGTCACGGCGAGTTCGTCGTAGATTTCGCCGATGTCGTGCTTCAACCGATGGTGCAGCCGCTCCAGCTCGTGCAGGTCTCGCGCCGCACGCGCGTCGGCAACCGTCTCGCGCCACTCCATTTGCTCGATCAGAAAATCCGTCGGCATCGCCAGGTTGTTTTCCGCCCCAACATCATAATTGGCCAGCAGCAACAAATATCTGGCCCTTGGCAGCGGCTTCTTCAGCGTTTGATAGGCTTCGTTGATTCGCGTCGACCACTGCAGTGAAAACCGGCGTTCAGCGTCGCCCGCATTGGCAAATCGGTCTGGATGAACCTCGGCCTGTAATGCGCGGTAGCGTGCATCCAGCAACGTCGTATCCAGGCGGAAAGCACGCGGCAGTCCGAGCAGCGCAAAGTGATCGTCAGAAAAATCCATCCGGTTTATTGGCGGTTGCGCGTCAAGTACCCATTAGCAAAGCCGGAGCTTTTCGCCCAGCAAACAGTTCGATGGCGGGAAGACCAGCACAACGTCCCGGCGGGCGGCCACCATCAAACGTTAAAGCTTTCTCCGCAGCCGCAGGCATCCTTCACGTTTGGATTGTTGAACTTGAAGCCTTCGCTCAGACCTTCGCGCGTGTAATCAAGCTCCGTACCGTCAAGGTAAGGCAGGCTTTTCGCGTCGATCAGCACCTTGACGCCATGCGATTCAAACTCAATGTCATCCGGCTCGGCTGCGTCGGCAAATTCGAGTTTGTAGGCCACACCCGAGCAACCGCTGGTGCGTACCCCGAGGCGCAGCCCGATGCCCTTGCCGCGCTTGACCAGATAACTGGCAACGTGTTTTGCCGCTTTTTCGGAAAGCGTGACCGCCATTGCAATACTCCTTCTCTTCTCTAGTCTTCCTGACTTACTCAAGATGCTTTTTCTTGTAGTCGGCCACTGCCGCCTTGATCGCATCTTCTGCAAGAATTGAACAGTGAATCTTCACCGGTGGCAAGGCCAGTTCATCGGCAATCTGGGTGTTCTTGATGGACAAGGCCTGATCGATGGTCTTGCCCTTGACCCACTCGGTGACCAGGGACGACGAGGCAATCGCCGAACCGCAACCGTAGGTTTTGAACTTGGCATCCTCAATGATGCCGTCCTTGCCAACCTTAATCTGCAGTTTCATCACGTCGCCGCAGGCCGGCGCACCGACCATACCGGTCGCCACGCCGTCCACATCCTTGCCAAAGGAACCGACGTTACGCGGGTTTTCGTAGTGATCCAGAACTTTTACGCTGTATGACATGATTGTTTCTCCTAATATTCGATTCTAGTGCGCCGCCCACTGAACAGTGGTCAAATCAACGCCGTCCCGCACCATTTCCCAAAGCGGGGAAAGATCGCGCAGCCTGCCGATCTTTTCATGCAACAGTTTGATGGCGTATTCGATCTCTTCCTCGGTGGTGAATCGGCCCAGGGTAAACCGGATCGAGCTGTGCGCCAGTTCGTCCTCGCGACCCAGTGCGCGGAGCACGTAAGACGGCTCGAGCGAAGCGGATGTACACGCCGAACCCGACGATACGGCGAGATCCTTGATCGCCATGAGCATCGACTCGCCTTCGATATACGCAAAACTGATGTTCAGGTTGTGCGGAACGCGATGTTCCAGATCGCCGTTGATAAATACCTGATCGATGTCGGACAATCCCTTGAGCAGACGGTCTCGCAACATGCGGATTCGCTCGTTCTCGACACTCATTTCTTCGCGCGCGATGCGATAGGCCTCTCCCATGCCGACGATCTGGTGCGTCGCCAGCGTGCCCGAGCGGAAGCCGCGTTCATGTCCGCCGCCATGAATCTGCGCTTCCAGGCGAACGCGTGGCTTGCGACGGACATAAAGCGCCCCGATGCCTTTAGGTCCGCAAGACTTGTGCGCGCTGAAACTCATCAGATCGACTTTCAGCTGCTGCAGGTCGATCACCACCTTACCCGTCGCCTGAGCCGCATCAACATGAAAGATGATTCCTCTCTCGCGACAGATCTCGCCAATGTCAGCTATCGGCTGGATGACACCGATTTCGTTATTGACCAACATGACCGAGACGAGGATGGTGTCGGGACGAAGCGCCGCCTTGAAGGCATCGAGATCCAGCAGGCCGTTTTCCTTGACATCAAGATAGGTGACTTCGAAACCCTGGCGCTCAAGCTCACGGCAGGTATCAAGCACGGCTTTGTGCTCGGTCTTGACGGTAATCAGATGCTTGCCTTTGCCGGAATAAAAGTGCGCCGCTCCCTTGATGGCCAGGTTGTTCGATTCGGTCGCGCCGGATGTCCAGACGATTTCCTTCGAGTCGGCATTCACCAGCCGGGCAACTTCTGCGCGCGCTTCCTCGACCGCCGCTTCAGCCTCCCAGCCGAAGGCATGGGAACGTGAGGCAGGGTTGCCAAATTTTTCGACCAGATAGGGGATCATTTTTTCTGCCACGCGCGGGTCGACCGGCGTTGTTGCCGAATAATCCAGATAGATCGGCAGTTTCAACATTTATCAGGCTCCGTAGGGGTAATGAATTCATTGTTCATGGGCTAAATTGCCACGGCAGACAAGTGCCGCAGTTGGGATGCAGTCAGCTGCAAGGTCTTCAAGAATCCGCTAACCTGTTCAGCCGTATTGGCGGCACCCAGGCTGACCCGCACCGCGCCGCGTGCCTTTTCGGGCGACACACCCATGGCATGCAGCACATGCGAGGACTCCGGGTTGGCGCTGGAGCATGCGGAGCCACTGGCAACGGCGAATCCGGCACGGTCCAGGTGACCGACCAGCGTCTCGCCATCCACATCGTCCAGCGCGAAATAGACCGTATTGGGCAAACGCTCGGCGCCGCTACCGAACAGCGTCGCGCCGATTCCGCTCAAACCGCTTTCCAGTTGCCGGCGCAAGGCCAGCAGGCGTGGTGTTACCATCGCCAGTTGTTGTACGGCCAACTCACAGGCGACACCGAATCCGACGATCACCGCCACATTCTCCGTGCCCGAGCGCAAGCCGCGTTCCTGCCCACCGCCGGCAATCAGCGGTTCGATTTCGACGCGCTTGTCGAGTACGAGCGCGGCAGCTCCCTTTGGCCCGCCGATCTTGTGCGATGAAAGGGTCAGCGCATTGACTCCGGCTGCATTCATACTGCGAAAATTGACCGGCAGCTTGCCCAGCGCCTGTACGGCATCGGTATGAAAAACGGCACCTGCGGCCCGCGCCTGCGCGGCCAGCGTGATGACGTCCTGAAGCACGCCGGTTTCATTGTTGGCGAGCATCACCGAAACCAGTTTCGGCTCTTGCGCCATGACTGCGAGGTAACGCTGAGCCTCAATCCGACCATCGCGATCCACCGTCAATTTCTGTACTTGCCAACCGCGTCTGGCCAGTTGTTCGGCCGGTTTGATTACGCTGGGGTGCTCGATGGCACTGATCGCCACCACGCCGGTCTTCATGCACGCCGCCGTTCCCTTGAGCATAAGGTTGTTCGCTTCCGAACCGTTGCTGGTGAAAACAACTTCGGTGGAATGCGCACCTATTGCCGTGGCCACCTTGTTTCGTGCTTCATCGACGGCCCGTCGAGCTGCCCGACCGTATTCGTGCCGACTTGACGCATTGCCGAACTGCTCGGAAAGCCAGGGCAGCATCGCATCCCTCACCGCTGGTTCAAGCGGGGTGGTGGCGTTATGATCGAAATAGACCGGGGAAAACATGGGAATCAGGCAAATGCTTCGAGTGATTTGGTGCGCGGGCTGGGCCCGATGCGTCGCGCGTCCTTGAGCACCGCGATATCACCGCCAACCTTCTTAAGTTGACTATCGACCAGATCGGACAGAGTTACCGAGGTCAGGTATTCGTACATTTTGAAGTTCAGCGTGGCCCACAGATCGTGCGTCATGCAGCGTTCTTCGTCCTTGCAATTCTCCTTGCCGCCACACTGCGTGGCATCGAGTGTTTCATCAACGGCGCGCACGATATCAGCGACGGTAATCTGCATGCCGGGGCGAGCCAGACAATAGCCGCCTCCGGGGCCGCGCACGCTATCAACCAGACTGTGGCGACGCAATTTGCCAAACAACTGCTCAAGATACGAGAGCGAAATCTTCTGCCGGTCGCTGATGCCGGCCAGGGTAACCGGGCCGTCGCCGCTGCGCAGCGCCAAATCGATCATCGCGGTTACCGCAAAACGTCCTTTGGTTGTCAGTCGCATACCACCTCCTGTTGAATACTTGATTAGTTCAGTCAACTATGGGAAAAGTTCCATAGATTAGTCAACTATCTTACTCAGGTATTTGGGGTCAAATTTGTCAGCAGTAGCCAGTTCGTCTTCAAGGCAGACACCGCTGCTTTCGAGTTTCTTGAGCAAAACGCCGATTCGCCGATCGGTTTCGACGGCATGATCCACCAGCCCGTGAATGGCCTTGGCCAGGGGATCGTCCTGGCTGCTCGCCAGGGCATAGGCCGAAAATCCCAGTTGGCCCGCCAATTCTTCTCGCTTCTGCGCCAGATCGGTGTCGATGATGCGTGCCGGATTGCCCACGGCGGTGGCTCCGGCAGGCACATCCTTGACAACCACCGCATTGGAACCGACCTTGGCCTGAGCACCCACTGTAATCGGCCCGAGCACTTGGGCTCCTGCGCCAATCACCACGCCATTCTCCACGGTCGGGTGCCGCCTGCCTTTGGTCCAGGAAGTCCCGCCCAGGGTCACGCCATGATAGAGCGTCACGTCGTCGCCAACGATTGCCGTTTCGCCAATCACGACACCCATACCATGGTCGATGAAGAAACGTCGACCGATCGTCGCGCCGGGGTGAATCTCAATACCCGTAAGGAATCGTGCGAGATGCGAAACAAGACGCCCCAACCAACGCAACTGATGCCCCCACAACCAATGCGACAGGCGATGCATGATCACGGCATGCACGCCCGGATAGCAGGTCAATACCTCCCACGAAGTACGGGCGGCAGGGTCGCGTTCGAAAACTGAGCGAATATCTTCGCGCAGACGGTTAAACATTGAATTGATTCTCCATGTTCCAGCGGGAGTGATTTTAGAATACCCGACTATTTCGGTCAACATATTGCGTTACGATTTAGGCTCGCTCGTCTTATCTATCGCCTTTTCGACAGCGTCGAGGACCCCACGCAGAATGTTGATTTCGTCGTTCTCCAGCTTGGCGCGGCCGAACAGCCGGCGCAGCTTCGGCAACAGCCGCTTGGGCTGCTGTGGATCGAGAAACCCGGTAGCGATCATGACGCGTTCAAGGTGCGCATAGAAGCGTTCGACGTCGTCATTGGCCGCTACCGGAGACGCGAAAGGGACGGCCTTGGTAACAACCGGCGGACACCCGTTAAACGCCGCCAGCCGCAATTCGTAACAGAGCAGTTGCACTGCCGAGCCCAGATTGAGCGAGCTGTAGTCCGGGTTGGCCGGGATGAATACCGAGCGCTGGCAGCGTTGTACCTCGGCATTCGACAACCCGGACGTCTCGTTGCCAAACACCAGCGCCACGTCCCCGTTCCCGGTTTGTTCCAAAATTTCGGAAACGGCCCGGCGAACCGGCATGGGTTCCGGACCCAGGCTGCGATGACGCGCTGACACAGCCACAGCAAAGACCGTCTCGGTCAGGGCCTCGTCAAGACTCACGCAAACCCTTGCCTGCGTCAGAATATCCTCGGCCCCCGCCGCGCGCGCAGTGGCTTCGTTATCCGGGAAACGCTTCGGATTGACCAGCGTCAGCCGTGACAGCCCCATGGTCTTCATGGCTCGGGCCGTCGCACCGATATTCCCCGGATGACTGGTGTGCGAGAGCACAACGTGAATGCCGTTCAGAAAATCCTGAGGCAAATGAACGGGATGAGACGCCAAGGCAGGGTTCATATAGAATACGCGCTCCGCAAATGAATCGGGCCGAAACAGGTGCCAGCCCGGCACCATGCTCCGCCCGTCGAGTTCTTTAAAGCCATGCATCCAGCGCTGAACATCATCATCAAGGCCGCACGCCGGGCCAGTCAGATCATCAACCGCTCTTCAAGCGAACTTGAACACCTCAAAGTGACGACCAAGCGTCAGAGCGACTTCGTTACCGAAGTGGACAAGGCTGCCGAAGCGGCAATCATCGAAGTTCTGCGCGACGCTTATCCGGAGTACGGGATTTTAGCAGAAGAGACCGGCCTGACTGCCGGTACGGGCGCGGGCAGCGAGTATCAGTGGATCATCGACCCACTCGACGGAACGACAAACTACATCCACGGTTTCCCGCAATACGCGATATCGATTGCCCTGGCCTACAAGGGTCAAGTGACACAGTCGTTGGTCTACGACACGATGCGCAATGAAATGTTCACCGCCAGCAAGGGAAGCGGTACCTTTCTCAACGAACGCCGCGTTCGCGTCAGCAAGTGCCTCAAACTGGAAGACGCATTGATCGGCACCGGATTCCCCTACCACAGCTTTATACACGTCGATGCGTATCTGGCCATGCTCAAGGAATTGATGCAAAAAACGTCCGGAATTCGTCGCCCAGGCGCCGCGGCGCTCGATCTGGCCTATGTCGCCTGCGGACGGCTCGACGGATTCTGGGAATTCGGCCTCGCACCGTGGGATATCGCTGGCGGATCTCTGCTGGTTTCCGAAGCGGGCGGTTTGATCGGCGACCTTTCGGGCAACGACGACTACCTGAAAACCGGCAATGTCATCGCCGGGACTCCAAAAATCTTCTCGCAACTGTTGCAAGTTACCGACACACATCGTTCGGCCAAACTCAATGCGTGATCAGTGCTCGATCACGCGGGAAGCGTAAGCACAAAACGCGTCAACTCTCTTTCCGAATGCGCGAACACCTCGCCGCCATGAGCGTGGGCAATGGATCGCGTAATCGCCAAACCCAGTCCAGCCCCTTCGCCAGTACTCTGTCGCGAGGCACTAGCCCGATAGAAGCGGTCAAACAGTCGTGGCAACTGCTCGGGGGCGATGGTTTCCCCAGTGTTCTCGACGGACAGGGTGATACTCGAAACGTCGGAATCGTCAACAATCGCGGTGATCTTTCCACCTTCAGGGGTATGGCGTACAGCGTTTGAAAGCAGATTATTGATCGCCCGGCGCAACATCAAGCGGTCGCCAAAAACCGATCCCTTGCCGGAACTGCTCAGCGTTATCCCTTTTTCCTCGACCAGTGCCTCGTAAAATTCAAACAGGTTCCCTGTCTCGGCCATCAGGTCGACATGCTCACGGTGCGGGACAATCAGGTTATTGTCCGACTTGGCAAGGTAAAGCATGTCCGAGATCATTCGCGACAGCCTTTCGAACTCCTCCGCATTGGAAGCAAGCACATCCTGGTATGCATCAATCGTCCGGCTCTTGGACAGAGTAACCTGGGTTTGCGTCAGCAGGTTGCTGACCGGGGTACGCAACTCGTGGGCCAGATCGGAGGAGAAATCGGACAGGCGGTGAAAGGATACTTCGAGCCGCGCCAGCATCTCGTCGAGGGTTTTCACTACCTCGGCCAGTTCGATGGGAATGGTGTCTGCCGATAGCCGCTGATCGAGCCGATTTGCCGTAATGCCGGCCACGCTGCGACTGATGTCCCGCAATGGCGCCAAGCCCCTGCGCACGGCAGCCCAGCCGAGAAAGCCGCTGGCAAATGCCGCGACCCCCACGACCAGCCACAGTGCGATACGGAACGAGCGCATGAACCGTGCATGGTGCGTCAAATCGGTCGACACCGCCAACACCGCCGGCGCGGCACCCGCTATGCCAGTCGGTGCATCAACAATCATTCCTCGCAGAGAACGGTGGTCACGGCCAGTCCATTGCGTAAGTCCTGTCGTTCTGGGCCCCGCGATCAGCTCCGGTGGAAAGACGGCGCCGGGGGTCAGATACAGGGTTTCCCCGCCGGGCCGCAAGACCAAGACGGCCAGACTGCGGTGCCCCACCAGCAGGTCATGAAGTTGCGCTGGCAGCGCATCCAGTTCCTGGTCAGTGTGTATCTTCTTCAATACAAGGCGGAGAAGCTCCGCTTTCCCGCCGAGCAAATCCATGTCCAGCTCTTCAAAATGCCGAACGACGAGCGATCCGATCAGCAAACCCAACAGAAGCAGCACCATCGTCGAAACCGAGGCGAAAAGCAGCGTCAACCGAAAGGTCAGCGATTTTCGTCCGCTTGAAATCAATCGTTCGTTTCCAGAACGTAACCCATGCCGCGAACCGTCCGTATCAATTTAGGCTCAAAATCATCGTCCACCTTTACCCGCAAGCGCCGGATGGCGACTTCGATGACGTTGGTATCGCTATCGAAGTTCATGTCCCAAACCTGGGAAGCAATCAGCGAGCGGGGAAGCACTTCTCCTTGCCGGCGTAACAGCAGTTCAAGCAAGGCAAACTCCTTGGAAGTCAAATCAATCTTCTTCCCGGATCGGTTCACGCGTCGACGCAACAGGTCAAGTTCGAGGTCGGCGGCTCGCAGAACGTCGGATTCCTTTGATTTACCACCACGCCGCAGCAGCGTTCTAACCCGGGCCAACAGTTCGGAGAAAGCGAAGGGTTTCACCAGATAATCGTCTGCCCCGAGTTCCAGCCCCTTGACCCGGTCATCGACATCATCGCGGGCGGTCAGAAATAATACCGGAATGTCCTTTCCCGACCTTCGAATGCCCTGGAGTACCTGCCAGCCATCGATACCGGGCAACATTACGTCGAGAATGACCAGGTCGAACGCTTCTGTCAGCGCCAAATGCAGGCCATCGATCCCGTCTCTCGCCAAATCGACGACAAATCCGGCCTCCATCAGCCCTTGCTTCAGGTAATTGCCTGTTTTATGTTCGTCTTCAACCACCAGGATTTTCATCGTGTCCATCCTGAGTCACTTGCAATTCTCGGGAGTCCCATTGTGCACGGAAGAGGAGAATAGTCACAAAGATTACAACAATGTAATGTTCAAGTCAGTTTCCCGTTAACCCATTTACCTCAGAATCGACGCCTGTCTCATTGCGATGGTTTCCATGAAAAAGATCCTGCTCGGCGCATTCGGCGCCCTTCTTGTTGGCGTCGCGATCGCGGCCGCCTTGCTCCAGCTTGGCGCGATCGACATGGCGGCCGACTCGCCGCACCACCCCGCCGTCTATCGCCTCATCGCATGGACCCGGGAACAGTCCATCCTGCGTCGGGCCGCCAACATCGTGGCGCCGACAGATCTGGCCGATGCCAAACGCATTCGTCGCGGCGCAGGCAATTATGACGCGATGTGCGCGAACTGCCATCTTTCGCCCGGCGCCGTTGACAGCGAGATCCGCAAAGGCCTCTACCCGATGCCGCCGAACCTCTCCAGCCCAACGCACAGCGTCAATCCCGGCTCGCAGGACAGCCGCCGATTCTGGATCGTCAAACACGGCATCAAAGCCTCCGGCATGCCCGCCTGGTCGAAAGGAGGGATGGAAGACCAAGCCATCTGGGATATTATCGCCTTCCTGAACACCTTGCCCGACCTGACCCCGGAAGCCTACCGCCGGCAAGTGGAAGCCAGCGAAGGCCATTCCCATGGCGGTCTGACAGAGCACACCGACACGGCAGCGATGGCCAAGCCTGCTCCGGAACACCATCACGATACGACGCCCCACTCCCACAAAAAAGGCGCTCACAAGCAGTAACGTTACCCTGCAACTCTAGGACAACATATTGCGAACACGAAAGTACACTAGCGTGAAAACACTTCAACGATCCGGGAATTTCCTGCTTATTGCGTTTGCGCTGCTTGCCAATGCTTGGTGCTTTTCGGCGTACGCGCAGGAGCGACCCCCAGGCAGCGATGCCGAAAGCCTGCTCATCTTCGCCCGGGACAGCAACCCGGAGTACGCAGCAAGCCGTTACGAGGCGGATGCCGCAAGTGAGCGCGCGACATCGTCAGGCGCCCTGCCCGATCCAAAATTCCGCACGGAATTGCGCGACATCACGCGGATGGGCGAGCAGAATGCCACACTATCCCCAAGCCGGGTCGGCAGCACCAAATACCTTGTGATGCAGGACGTGCCCTGGTACGGCAAACGCGATCTGAAACGTGAAATCGCCGAATTCGACGCTCAGGGAACGCAGGGACGCGTACGCAGCACGTGGGCAGAACTCGGCGTTCGCATCAAATCGGTTTTCGCTCAACTGTACTATGTACATCGCAATGAACGGCTGACCCAGGAAATCCTCGATCTGATCCTGCGCCTGGAGAAAGTCGCGCAGGTCCGTTACGCCGGCGGCCTCACGGCTCAACAGGACGTCATCCGGGCGCAGGTCGAGCAATCCAATCTGCGAAGCGAGCTGATTACCCTGAAGAACGAGCGTCGACTACTGCAGGCTCGGATGAACGCGCTGCTATCACGTCCGGCCGAGGCCGCGCTTGCCGAACCGGAGCGTCTGCGCCCCACCCCTGCGCCCGTCAAACTGGATTACGCCGCGCTGGAAGCACGAGTGCGTGGCCACAATCCACAGTTGTTCATCGATGAAGCGCGAGTCAAATCGGCCGAAAAGAACCGCGACCTGACCTACAGGAACCGCTTTCCCGACTTCACGGTGGGCGTCTCGCCCATCCAGTATCAGAACTCGGTCAAGGAATGGGAATTGATGGTCGAGATCAACATCCCCTTGCAACAAGGTTCGCGCCGTGCTCAGGAACGCGAGTCGGAAGCCATGCTTTCAGCCGCCAAGTCGCGACGCGACGCGACGGCTAACCAGATGCTTGCCGAACTGTCTGAAAACCTTGCCGGCATCGACGCGGCACGACAGACGGAATCCCTGATCGCGAACAGCCTGTTGCCGCAAGCGGAACTGACATTCAGTGCGGCCCTGGCCGGCTATGAGAACGGCAAAGTCGATTTTGCCACCTTGCTCGACGCCCAACGGCAAATCCGGCAGGCGCGCAGGAACCAGATCAAGGCCCAGGCCGACATGCAGGTCAGGCTGGCTGAAATCGAAAAGCTGCTCGGAGAAGACTTATGACAAAGACTGAAGGCCGAGCTGCTGCCCTCGTCGGCATCCTCACCGTGGCCCTGCTCGCCGCAGCCGGGGGCTATCGTTTAGGAGCGCGCAGTCTCGCTTCTGCTCCCGATGACATGCGACCGGCCGCCAGCACCCCTGGCGAAGTCGACAAGAAGGTGCGCAAGTTGCTGTATTACCGGAATCCGATGGGACTGCCCGACACCTCGCCAGCCCCCAAGAAGGACCCGATGGGTATGGAATACATCGCCGTATATGAAGGCGAAGAAGACGATGCGAACACAGCCGGCGACGAACCGGCATCCACCCGCCAGATCAAGATCAGTACCGACAAGATTCAAAAGCTCGGCGTTCGTACCGAAGCGGCTCAGCTTCGCGAACTGGGCAGGGTCGTACGCGCGTCCGGACGAATCGAGCCGGACGAGCGCCGCGTCTTTGCCATCACGCCCAAATTCGAGGGCTATGTCGAACGCCTGTACGTCAACGTCACCGGCCAGCCCGTTGGCAAAGGGCAGCCGCTGTTCGAGGCCTACAGCCCGGAACTGGTTTCCGCCCAACGCGAGTACGCCATTGCCGCACAGGGCGTCGAAGCACTGAAGAACGGCGAGAACACAGCCCAATCGGGAATGAAGGAACTGGCCGAATCAAGCCTGCTGCGCCTGAAAAACTGGGATATCTCCGAAGACCAGATCAAGACTCTGGTCAAATCGGGCGAGTCGAAACGCACCCTGGTTTTCCGGTCTCCGGTCAACGGCATCATTACCGAAAAGAAGGCCTTACAGGGCATGCGCTTCATGCCCGGCGAAACGCTCTATCAGGTCGCCGACCTGTCCTCCGTGTGGGTCATTGCCGATGTCTTCGAACAGGATATCGGACTGGTCAAAACGGGGGCCAAAGCGAAGGTAACAATCAGCGCATATCCGGACAAGACTTTCGACGGCACGATCACCTATGTCTATCCAACGCTGAACGCCCAGACGCGCACGGTTCCGGTTCGGGTAGAACTGGCCAATCCCGGCCTGCGGCTCAAGCCGTCGATGTTCGCGCAAGTCGAGCTACCCATATCTGCCCGGGCGGCGGTAATCACTGTGCCGGTGACGGCGGTTATCGACAGCGGCACGCGCCAGATCGTCCTTGTCCAGGCCAGGGAGGGGCGCTACGAACCGCGCGAAGTCAAGCTGGGGGCACGCAGCGACCATTACGTTGAAGTGATCGAAGGCGTGAAGAACGAGGAGTTGGTGGTCGTTGCGGCCAACTTCCTGATCGACGCCGAAAGCAATCTGAAAGCGGCGGTCGGTGGCTTCGGCCAGGCCGCCCCTGGCGACAAAACGCCGCCGGC
>WBZP01002280.1_pt1 | contig 22235 bp, 17 predicted proteins | sample 5204301 | NCBI WGS metagenome assembly WBZP01 (sample SAMN12412401, study PRJNA552823) | activated sludge metagenome | isolation source: activated sludge from nitrification reactor of wastewater treatment plant... | place: USA: Pennsylvania | collected 2017
GCCTGCAACGAATCCGGGCCCAGGCCTTGCAGTATCGAACACGTGTTCGATATGGTGGTGGGCATGGACGCCGGCACCACGATCACCTTGGATCGGCCAGAAGCTGCTGGAGCTGGCGCGGTTGGTGATTGGGAGTCGCGTCTGCGCGAGTTGGATGATCGCATCGGTGTGCTGTCCGCGCAGATCCACGCGTTGGACGCCGATCTGGTCGGTGTCCTCGCCGAGTACGACGCGGTTGGGGGATGGCAGGGTCGGGGGTGGCGGTCCTTCGCCCACTACCTGTCGGTGCGTACGAACTTCGCTCCTCGTGACGCGGAACGGCTGGTGTCGATCGCGGCGCGCGTCGATGAGATGCCGTCCCTGATCGCGGCGGCACGCGGCGGGCAGGTGTCCATGGGTGTGCTCGCGTCCGCGGCGAGGGTCGTCACTGCCGAGAACGAGGCGAGGGTCCTCGACATCGTGCGGGCCTGCACCCCACGTCAAGCACAACGGGTGCTCGCCGCGTACCGGTCACTGCGCCCCACCACCAACGACGACGCCAACGACGGCAGCGGTGACGGCGGCGCTGATGGTGCTGTTGCTGATGATCTCGAGTTGGATCACTGGTGGCGGAACTGGATCGATGACCATGGCCGCTACCGGATCGACGGCGCCCTCGACAAGCTCACCGGAGAACTGCTCGAACAAGCCCGACGGGCCGTCATCGCCGAGATGGAACGGACCGGCACCCACCCACACCCCGGCGAGCCGCCTGAAGCTGGCGAACCATCCGACACAACCGAAGCCACCGATGTCGGGGAAACCAGTGGGGCGGGGGTGTCGAGTCGGGGTGTGAGCGCGGTCGAGTCGATCGCCGCGATGGCATCCATGCTGTTGGACCACGCGTCGAATGCCGGGGTGGGTGACCGTGGCGGTGAACGTTTCGCCGTGCAGGTCGTCTGCGACATCGCCGCTCTCGCCGAAGCGCTCGGCATCGACCTCGACACGAACGTGGCGGTCGGTCTCGGTTCCCGTGCCTATCTGCCGCGCACCGGCGCACACCTGAGCAACACCGAGTTGTCACGGGTCCTGTGTGAGGGAACGTTGCAGATGCTGATCGACCACGACGGCCAACCACTGTGGCTCGGCACGGAGAAACGCCTGTTCAACCGCCACCAACGCCGCGCTCTACGCCACCGTGCCGGCGGCCTATCGGCGTGTGAGTTCCCGGGATGCCCGACCACCCGTTTCGTCGAAACCCACCACATCGCCGGAGTCGCCGAAGCAGGTGGTCTCACCGACCTCGACAACGGTGTCTTGTTGTGCAGCTTCCATCACCACGAACTGCACCGGAAACGCTGGCAGATCGTACGGAACGGCAGCCAACTCAGCTTCTACGACCGAACCTGATGCCTCGGATCCTCCGGCCCGCCAGGCCCCACACCCGGACCACACGCGGATGTCACGGTGCTGCCACTCCAGACACACCCACCCGAGCCGCCACCAGACATCGGGGCCGACTCGTGTCGCTGCCACGGCGGCGGAGAACACCTCACCGCCTACGCCCTCGACGAACTGCTCCACCACCTCCTCACCGCCGCCTGAACCCGAACCCACCGATCGGCGGAACCAGGATCAGGTCACCTCGAAGCACCAGTTGGTGGGCTTGGCGGTCTTCGGGCCGTCGGTGATCTCCCACACCATGGCCGTCACGCAATTGCGCCCGCTGGGCAGCGACTCGACCGGTCGACCCTCGCCGGGGGTGTACTGGACGATCCCCTTGTTGGGCTGGCGGATCAGTCCGTCGGCCTGCGTCTTGATCTCCTTGCCGTCGATGATCAGGTAGGCGTCGTAGCCCTCGGCGACGTCGACGCCGACCGTCGACTGGCTGAGGATGTGGCTGCCCGAGGTGGGCTCCAGGCGGTCGACGTACTCGGGGAGCACCTCGGAGGTGCGGTCGCCGCCGGTGCTGGCCAGCATGACGGCGACCACGATGCCGACGAGGGACCCGACGATCAGCAACGCCATGATCGAGTACGCCCAGCGGTCGGGGAGCTCGCGCCGCTCCCTGCGTGCAGGGGGAGCCGCCGCGGTCGTGCCAGCGTTCAGCTCGGCGGGGTCGTCATCGGCGTGATCGCCGTCGGAGGGGGGATCGTCGTGCATGCGGGCTCTCGTTCTAGTCCCCGCCGAGGGTCCTGAGCCCGTCGCCGTCAGGAGTCACTCAGGCGGCTCCCCGGGTGGCTCCCGGTCGGCCGATACCATCGGGAAGCGTGTCGAGCCCTCCTGTGAGCAGCCACCGCGCCATCGCGGAGATCGGACGGGAGCTGGGCGGGCGGTACCGCCTGGTGGCCCCGATCGGAGTCGGCACCTCGTCGCGCGTCTTCCTGGCCGTCGACACCCAGCTTCGGCGGAGGGTGGCGGTCAAGCTCCTCCACGCGGCGTTGGCCGCGGACGACACGTTCCTGCGGCGGTTCCGTGCCGAGGCGCGGGCCGCCGGTGCGCTCAACCACCCCAACATCGTCGCCGTGTACGACTGGGGCGAGGACGAGACCGACGAGGGCATGCAGCCGTACCTGGTCACCGAGTACCTGGGCGGCGGGAGCCTGCGACGCATCCTCGACCGGGGTCGGCCGCTCAGCCCCAGCCAGGCCCTGATGGTCGGCCTCGACACGGCCCGCGCCCTGGCCCACGCGCATCGGCGCGGGCTGGTTCACCGCGACGTGAAACCCGGGAACCTGCTGTTCGACACCGAGGGTCGGCTGCGGCTGGCCGACTTCGGCGTGGCCCGGGCGCTGGCCGAAGCGGCGTGGACCGAACCGAGCGGAACCATGCTCGGCACCGCCCGCTACGCGTCGCCGGAGCAGGCGATGGGTCGTCGCCTCGACGGTCGCTCCGACGTCTACAGCCTGGCCTTGGTGCTCATCGAGTGCGTCACCTCCCGGGTGCCGTTCGCTGCGGACACCACCACCGGCACGTTGGCGTTGCGAACCCAGGGCGACCTCGAGGTCTCCGACGAGCTCGCCGGGTTGCGGGGCACCCTGGAGCGGGCCGGCCGGCTCGATCCCCAGCAGCGCCCCGACGCCGAGGAGGTCGAGATCTCCCTGCTCGCGGCGGCCGAGACCATGCCCCGGCCCGAGCCGCTCCCCCTGGTCGCCACCCTCGACGAGGCACAGATCACCGCCGAGCTGCGCCTGGTCGAGGGGATCGACGGGCTCGGCGTGGTCACAGCCCTCGACGCGCATGAGCTCCCGGTTCCCGAGGATCCCGTCACCGGACGCGCCGAGGCCGTCGATCGCACCGTCGATGGGCCCGAGGTCCTGGAGCGGACCCCGATCGTGGTCGCCGAGGAGCACCACCTCCTGGCCACGTCCCGACCGGCGTCGTTCGGTCGGGTCGAGCCGTTCGTGGCCGATGCACGGGTGGGCGACGATCCGGCCGCGGATCCCGGGGTGGCCCCGGTCGGCCCGGTGCCGCACGCCCGTCGGCGTCGGAGAGCTCCGCGCCGCCTGCTCGGGGTCGTGGCCGCTGTGGCGGTGCTCGGAGCAGCGGCCGCGTGGTGGTTCCTGGTCCGGGTGCCGGTCCACGACGTCCCGGACCTCGTCGGCCGCCCGATCGCCGAGGTGTCCGCCCTGGCCCGCCAGAACGGCTGGGAGCTCGACGACGACACGGTCGTACGGGTGGACGAGACCCGGCCGGGCCAGGTGGTGGAGCAGGCGCCCCGGAACGGGTCGACGTTGTCCGAAGGCGACACGCTGCACGTCACGGTGTCGCTCGGACCGACCCTTGTGGCCGTGCCCGACATCAAGGGCATGCCCGAATCGGAGGCCCGAGCCCAGATCGAGGCCGCCGGACTGACCGCGGGCGCGTCGAGCACCACCACCGACGAAGAGGTGCCCCCCGGGGCGGTCGTCTCGGCCGGTCCGGCTCCGGGCCAGGAGGCCCCCGCCTCGGACGGCACCGTGCCGCGGGGGACCGAGCTCGCGTTGGTGGTGTCGACCGGTCCAGCACCCCGGGCGGTGCCCGACGGCCTGACCGGCCTGTCAGTCGCGGACGCCAGGGCCCGCCTGGCCGCGGTGCAACTGGGGGCCGCGGTGACCGAGGTCCACGACGAGGTCGCCCCTGCCGGGATGGTGATGGCGGTGGGGACCGCACCGGGGACCTCGGTGCCCCGCGACACCGCCGTCGCCCTGACCGTCTCCAAGGGGCCGGCGCCCATCCCGGTTCCCGACGTGGTCGGCTTGGCCGGCACCGCTGCCTCGGCGCAGATCCAGGCGGTCGGCCTGGGGGTGTCGGGCATCGAGGGTTCGCCGTCCAACGCGGTGCTCGCCACCGATCCGCCCGCCGGCGAGGCGATCCCCCGCGGAGCCCCCGTGCGCATCTTCACCCGCCGCTGACCGAGGGTCCACCACCTGGCGCGTCGGTGCGTTTACGTTGAGCGTCAACAAGAGACCGGATCGACAACACACCGGATCCGTTGGGGTGGTCAGCCGTACGTGGTGTTCCCCAGCCGCCGCGAGTGGCGGCCACCCCAACCGATCCGGTGTGGCGCGTCCGGGGTAGCGTCGCCGAGCCATGGTGGACCCTCCCCAGCCGCAGGACCCCCTGCACGACCCGATCACCGACGTCGCCGTCGAGGCACCCGGGGTCGACGAGGAGGCGGTCGTCCCGTGGTCGATGCTGCTGCGTCGCCGTGCCACGGGTCCCGCCGAGACCGGGAGCGGATCAGGCCGGCCATGGCTGGTCACCTGGACCGTCCTGTTCGGGGCGTTCTGGGTGTCGAGCACCATCACGATCCTGGCGGTCAGCCGCCCCGAGATCGCCCAGGACCTCGGCGCGTCGGTCGAGTCGTTGGTCTGGCTGATCTCCGGACCGACGATCGCGGTGGCCCTCACCGGCACCACCGCCGGGAAACTCGGCGACCTGCACGGCCACCGGCGGGTGTACCTGATCGGCATGGTGGGGGCCACGGTGTTCGTCGCGCTCACCGCCCTGGCGTGGTCCGGGCCGTCGCTGATCGCGTTCCGGGTGCTCGGCGCCACCATCGGCGCCGCCACCGGGCCCAGCTCGCTGGCGCTGATCAACCGGATGTTCACCCCGGAGCGGCGGTCCCGGGCTCTCGGCTTCTGGTCGCTGGTCGTTGCCGGGGGACCGGTCGTCGGGCTCGTCGCGGGTGGGCCGCTGGTCGAGGCGTTCGGCTGGCGGGTGATCTTCGCCGTGCAGGCGCCCCTGCTCGCGGTGGCCACCGTCGTCGCGTTCGTCGTGCTGCCCGAGACCGGTCGACGGCGCGACGTGCACTTCGACGTCCCCGGTCAGCTGTGGCTCACCGTGACCCTCGGTGGCCTGCTCTTCGGGATCGACCGGGCCGCGGCATGGGGGTTGACCAACCCGTGGACGATCGGCTTCTTCCTGCTGGTGCCGGTCGGGTTCCTGTCGTTCCTGGCCCGGGAGCGGCGGGCCGAGCACCCGCTGATCCCGCTGCACTGGTTCGCCCGGCGCAGCTTCTCGGTGCCCGTCGGCGTGTCGTTCTTCATGCAGTTCGGCTACATGGGCGGGTTCATCCTCACCCCGCTGCTGCTCGAGCAGGTCCGCGACCTGCCGGCGGACGTGGTCGCGCTCATCATGGTGCCCCGCCCGCTCACGTTCGCCATCGCCGGACCGTTGGCGGGCTTCATGGTCGGAAGGGTGTCGGCCCGTTCGACCATCATCGCCGGTAGCGCCTCGCTCTCGCTGTCGATGGTCGTGTTCGCTCTGGTCGCAGAGGACCCGACCACCGCCGTGGTGGTGCTGGCCCTGACCCTGTCGGGAATCGGGGTGGGAGCCGCCCAGCCGGCGATCGCGTCGTCGGTCGCCAACTCGGTGCCCAACCGCGACCTGGGGATCGCCGGGGCGACCCAGCAGCTGGTGTCGCAGGTCGGCACGACGCTCGGCATGAACGTGCTCGAGGCGGTCGAATCGGTGTCGAGGGACGGCCGGGCCCCCGGCGGGTCCTACTCGGTCGCTTACGCGGTCGGCGCCGTCGTCGCCGGGGCGGGCGTGGTGCTGTCGCTGTTCATGACCCGCGGCCGTGACGCGGAACCGGCACCCGACCACCACCCCTGACGGGTGACGGCTCGGGTGCCGGCGGTCGCGGTTCGGGTCGGGCGCCGAGGGCCTACTCGGTGATCTCCTGGATGGCCGCCGCGACCTTGGCCGCGGCGTCGTCCTGGCCGCCCACCGGCTGCTGCATGGCCATCAGCTTGGTCATGTCGCCCTGGACCTTGACCCGGCCGGCCATGAAGGCCTGCATGCCGGCCTGCGGGTTGCCCTCGACGATGATCGCCTTGGCGGTCACATAGTCGATGGTGACGGTCAGGTCGGGGCTCTCCAGGTGGCCGAGGTCCATCTTGACCTCGCCGCTGGTGGTGTCCATGTGGGCCTCGACCGTGCCGTCGCCGAAGGGGACCTCGGTGATGACCTGGTTCATCCGCACGACGTGCGGTGTGGCGGCGGCGTCGGAGTCGAACTGCTCGCGGATCTTCTTGGCCTCCTCGATCCACTCCGGCGTGAGGAACTGGTACTTGGGCACGACGCCCCCCTTGATCGTTGGACTGACTCGACCGGTTCTCCGGCGCTGGCAGCGTAGCGGTGACGCTGCTCAGCGGGAATAGATGATCCCGCGTAGCGGCCGCCGGAGCCCGGTACCGTCAGGCTCTGTGAGCCATTCCGACCCTTCGTGGCCTGTGTCACACCCCCCGACAACGCCGCAATCGACCCCGCCGCCGCTCCCGCCGCCGGGCTACGGCACCCCGCCACCACCTCCCCCCGGCGGTGGCTCCGGCCGCGGGGCCAAGGTGGTGATCGGCCTGTTGGTCGTGGCCATCCTGGCCACGCTCGTCGTCGGCGCCGTCGTCGTGGCGACCCGCGGCACCGGAGGCGACGACCGCGCCGCGCCCAAGCTGGCGGCCGACGAGGACCGTACCGTCCGTCCCGAGTCGCTGCCCGCTGCGGCGCAACGCCTCGAGGTCGATGGGAGCTCCGAAGGGCGCTACGGCCGCGACATGCGGGCGGCCATCGCTGACGTCGACGCCTTCTGGAGACGGGAGTTCTCCGACACCTTCGGCGAGAGGTACCGCACCGTGCAGGGCGGCCTGTACGCGGTGACCGATCGGGATCGTCGGGTCCCTTGCACCGAGTCGGCCGCCGACGTCGAGGGCAACGCGTTCTACTGCCCGTCCGAGGACGTGGTCGCCTGGGACGCGGACGACCTCATCCCGCACATGGTCGAGACCTACGGTCCGCTCGGCCTCGGTCTGGTCATCGCCCACGAGTGGGGTCACGCCGTGCAGTCGCGGGCCGGGGAGAGCGAGCAGGCCCCGGTGCTGGTGCTCGAGCAGCAGGCCGACTGCTACGCCGGGGCGTGGGTGGCCGACGTGCGCCGAGGTGGGGACCGGCGCTACTTCGTCGTCAACGACCGGACCCTCGACCTGGCGCTCGCCGGCTTCCTGGAGCTGCGCGACACGCCGGGGATGACCCGGGCCGACGCTGGTGCCCACGGCACCGCCTTCGACCGCATCCGGGCGTTCCAGGAAGGCGTCGACGGCGGGCCGTCCACCTGCGGCTACACAGCGGACGACCTGGCCCCCCGCCTGGTCGACCTCCCGTTCACCGACCAGGCCGATCTCGACTCGGGCGGCAACCTGGACCTCCAGGACGCGTTCGACCTGACCGTGGCCGACCTCGAGGACTTCTGGACCGAGGCCTGGTCGTCGATCGGCGGTCACGGTGGCTTTGACGCTCCCGAGGTGAAGGTGTTCTCGACGAAGCACCGTCCGCGCTGCGACGACCCGGTCGGTCTGTCCAAAGAGGTCTTCTTCTGCGCCGACACCAACGTCCTGGCGGTGCAGGAGGACGGACTGGTGACCGAGCTCCACGCCCGCATCGGCGACTACGCGCTGGGCGAGGTCGTCGGCTCCGGCTACTCCCTGGCGGCCATGCACCAGCTCGGCATCCTCGACCGCGACGCCGCGTCGAGGACCCGCACCGCCGACTGCCTGGCCGGGGTGTGGTCGGCGTCGGTGTTCTCCCGCAACCGTGAGTCCGCGCAGCTCCAGCTGTCGCCTGGCGACCTCGACGAGGCGGTCTCGGCACTGTTGAGCACCGCCGAGCACCGTGAGGGGTCGGGCAGCGGCGCCGAGCGGGTCGCGGCCTATCGTGACGGGTTCATGGACGGCGCCGACGCCTGCCTGCGGTGACCGCCGAGATCACAGGAGCACCGATGACCGATCAGCACCCCATCCTGCCGGGGGCGGAGCCCCTCAGCGTCGCCGGCGGACCCGTCGGCGTGCTCGTCCTGCACGGCTTCACCGGCAACCCGACGTCCATGCGCGGTCTGGCCGAGGCGATGGTCGCCGCCGGCCACACCGTCGAGATGCCCCGCCTGCCGGGTCACGGCACCCACGTCGAGGACATGCTGCGCACCTCCTGGGCCGACTGGTCCGCCGCGGCCGAAGCGGCCCTGGTCGATCTCGAGTCCCGGACCGACGAGGTCGTCGTCGCCGGGCTGTCGATGGGAGGCTCGCTCACCGCCTGGCTCGCGACCCGTCACCCCGAGCTGTCGGGGATCATCTGCATCAACCCGGCCGTCGCCGCCCAGCCCGACATGCTCGCCGCGGTGGCGGCCATGGTCGATGCCGGGGAGACCGTCATGGACGGCATCGGCTCCGACGTGGCCGCACCCGATGTCGTCGAGTCGGCCTACGACAAGGTCCCCCTCGCCCCGCTCCTGTCGATGTTCGAGGTGGCCGAGGAGATCGTCGGCGATCTGGGTCGCATCGAGTGCCCGCTGCTGCTGTTCACCAGCCCGCAGGACCACGTCGTGCCGCCCACCGACAGCGACCTTCTGGCCGCGTCGGTGTCGGGACCGGTGGAACGGGTCAGCTGCGACCGCAGCTACCACGTCGCCACCCTCGACCTGGACAAGGAGCTGATCTTCGAGCGCTCGGTCGAGTTCGTCGGCCGCGTCACCGCCTGAGCTGCCCGGGTTCGGACGCGGAACTGCCCGCCGGCTGGGCCGGCGGGCAGTTCGGACGGTCAGGTTGTCATGCGCCCCGAGGGCGCCGGAAGTCTCAGGCCTGGGCGACCCGACGACGGGCGACGAGGATCGCACCACCGGCGAGGACAGCCACGCCACCGACGGCCGCGAGGACCATGGTGTCGCCGCCTGTGAAGGCGAGGGCGTTGGCAGAAGCAGACGCCGACTCAGCGGAGGCCGCCGAAGCGGTCGCCGGGAGCTCGGCGGTTCGAGAAGCGGTGTTGGAGAGCACGTAGGCGTCAGAGGAGTCGTCCTGCGCACCGGCTACGCCGGACAGAGCGAGGATCCCTCCTGCAACGAATGCGAAACCCACCAGCAAGTAACGAAGACTGTTGCGCATGTCAGCAACGTAGCACCGGTTCGCCGCCGAGTGGAGCATGCAGATGTACCCATCTGTTGGGCCCGAAGGCCCTCACCCGCCGAGATGGACCGGGTGCGGCAGACGGTCCTTCCAGGTGTCGCCTCCGGCGCTCCACACCACCGGCGGGACCCGGGCCGACGGCAGCACGACCACCGGGTCGGTGCGGGTCGGGATGTCGAACGAGAGCGTGACCGTGGTCGCCTCGCCCCGCTTCAACGCGATGCGGACCGCGATCAGCCGCGTCGGCCCGTCCTCGCCGCTCAGGAACAGCTCGGCGCCCTCGGCGGCCGGCGCCGTGGCCGTCTTCGGGATCGTCAGGGCGACCACGCCGCGGTACTCGCCCGCCACCGTGTCGAGCCCGGGGAACGGGCCGGCCACGAAGCGCGGGAGACCTGCGGGGGTGGTGTTGGTGGCCGTGATCGCCACCGACACCCGCCGGGAACCCGTCCCTTCGGTCCAGGTCATGTCGGCTGTGACCCGCAGGAACTGGTCGAGCTTGTTGCCGCCCCGGTTGAGGACCGACAGCAGCAGCGCGTTGCGGGGCAGGGCACCGCTGGCGTCGAGAGCTTCCCACCCGGCCTGCTGGACGGGATCGTCGGACCACATCATCAGGTGGCGTCCCCGGCCGGCGGATTGCAGCGCGGCCAGGAGCTGGCCCGGTTCGTACCCCCGTTCGTTCAGCGCACGGAAGACCGCCTGGGCGACGACCGACAACTGGTCCCGCCGCTCGTCGACGGTGTCGGAGCCGAGGTACTGCTTGAGGAGCATCTCGGTCAGCACGTTGTCGGCGGTCACGGTCATCGGCCTGCCGTCGGTACCGACGACGTCGACGGGGCCGACCAGCTCGAGCAGACGTTGGAGACCGACCAGGTCGAGGGCGACCACCCCGTCGACCGGGGGGTTGCCCGACGCAGCCCACATGTCGGCGGCCATGCGGGCGCTCTGGTCGAAGCGGGGCGTGGCGTTCAGGCTGCGCCATTCGCGGGCGGGGTCCATCCAGTCCCAGAGCGCCGCAACGTCGGGGTCGAGCGTCGTGCCCGGCGTGTCGAGCACCATGCGCGCCGTTGGTTGCATGTCGCTCAGCTCCAGCTGGCCGCCGCTCGCCGTCAGCTCGCCGGCCTGCAGGAACATCCCCGACCCCGCTCGCATCTCGGCGTTGTTCGCGGCCAGGACGAGGTAGCGGCTGGGTCCGGTCAGGAACCGATCGACCCCGGTGGCTCCCGCCAGGGCCCGGGTCACGGTGCCCCGTGTCTCGGTCAGCTCGGCGTCGAAGCGGTCGTACGCGTCCGCCAACGGTCCGATCAGGCCGTCCTTGGGGCCGAGGTCGAGCGAGGATGTGGCCGAGTCGAGCTCGGCGAGGACCCCACGGGTCCGGGTCACCTGGTCGAGGCGATCCTGCGGTGTGGCCGAGTCCTCCGCCGCGATCCCGGCGAGCTTGGAGAACGCTGTGTGCGATGCCTCCGCTGCGGTCGCCGCGGCACCGCTCATGGACGCGACCGACCGGACCTGGCGACCGAGGATCGGCACGAGTCGCAGCGGTGCGACCAGTGCCGAGCCGGCGGCGCCGTGGGCGGACCTGAACGCGTCGGATGCCGTGGCGAGATCATCCATGACCGCCTCGGTGTCGGGATCGTCGGGCTGTCCCACCGAGCCGACGAAGCGGCCGAGGTCGCCGGTCGATCGTTCGCTGACCCGCTCCAGGGCCAGGACGCCCCGTCGGGCGTCGACCGCTGCGGTCCCCAGGCGGAACGCGACGACGCCCAGCCACACGAGGACCAGCGAACCGATGACCGCCAGCACCCGGAGTCGGCGCCGTGGTGGTCGTGGTCGGCCCGGCACGGCTTCCCACGATATCGACGCGCCCAGGCTGTGCGTCGGTCGGGGATGTCGATCGCAGCTCGGTAGTGTCGGGCCCCGATGGAGTCCCGCATCACCACCGACGACGTCGCCAAGGTGGCCCGACTGGCCCGCCTGCGACTGACCGACGACGAGCTCGACCGGTTCACCCACCAGCTGTCGGACATCCTCGACCACGCGGCGGACATCGAGGCGCTGGAGCTCGACGACGTCGAGCCGATGGCCCGGCCGGTGCCGCTGAGCAACGTTCTCCGCTCCGACGAGCCGACCGAACCCCTCGACCGCGATGCCGTCCTGGCCTCCGCTCCCTCGACCGAGGACGGCCAGTTCCGCGTGTCACCCGTCCTGGGGGAGGCCCCGTGAGGACCGCGGTCGACATCGCGGCCGGCGTACGGGCCGGTGAGCTGAGCGCTCTCGAGGTGCTCGACGAGCACCTCGAGAGGGTGGCGCTGCGTGAGTCGGAGATCCACGCGTTCAACCACCTGACCGAGGAGGCGGCGCGGGCCGCAGCGACCGAGCTCGACCGTCGTGTCGCCGCCGGCGAGGACCCGGGGCCCCTGGCCGGGGTGCCCGTCGCGCTCAAGGACAACCTCTGCACCGAGGGCGTGCCCACCACGTGTTCGTCGCGGATCCTCGAGGGGTGGGTCCCGCCGTACACCGCGACGGTCGTCGAACGCCTGGTCGCGGCGGGGGCGGTGCCGGTCGGCAAGACCAACCTGGACGAGTTCGCGATGGGCTCGTCCACCGAGAACTCGGCGTTCGGCCCGACCCGCAACCCCCACGACGTCACCCGGGTCCCCGGCGGGTCCTCGGGCGGCTCCGCGGCTGCGGTCGCAGCGGGGTTCGCCCCGGTGTCGCTCGGCTCCGACACCGGCGGCTCGATCCGCCAGCCCGCCGCGCTGTGCGGCGTGGTCGGCGTCAAGCCCACCTACGGCACGGTGTCCCGACTGGGACTGGTGGCCTTCGGGTCCTCACTCGACCAGATCGGCCCGTTCTCGGCGACCGTCGCCGATGCGGCGCGGGTGCTGGAGGTCATCGGTGGTCACGACCCCGGGGACTCGACATCGCTTCCCGGATCGTTCCCGTCGGTGTCGGAGCACCTCGACGACGGCGTCTCCGGACTGCGGGTCGGCATCGTCACCGAAATGATGGGTGACGGCATCGCCGCCGACGTCACCGCCCGGGTCCGTGCCGCGGCCGACGCCCTGGCCGCCGCCGGCGCCACCGTCGAGGAGGTCTCGGTCCCGGCGGTCACCTACGGGCTGTCGGCCTACTACCTGGTCGCCCCGGCCGAGGCGAGCTCGAACCTGGCCCGCTACGACGGCGTCCGCTACGGCGTCCGGGTCGAGGCGGCCACCGCAGGCGAGATGATGGAGGCCACCCGCACAGCCGGCTTCGGCGACGAGGTCAAGCGGCGCATCATGCTGGGCACCTACGCCCTGTCCGCCGGCTACTACGACGCCTTCTACGGCAAGGCGCTCAAGGTCCGCACCCTGATCCGACGCGACTTCGACGCCGCCTACGAGCGCGTCGACGTCCTGCTGTCGCCCACGTCGCCGACCACGGCCTTCCCGTTCGGCGACAAGACCGCGGACCCGATGGCCATGTACCTCAACGACGTCTGCACCATCCCGACCAACCTGGCCGGCCATCCCGCCATGTCGGTCCCGTTCGGGGTGGGCGACGACGGGCTCCCGGTCGGCGTGCAGGTCCTGGCACCCGCGCTGGGGGAGGTCGTCATGTTCCGCGCCGCCGCGGTGCTCGAGGGGAGCGTCCGATGAGCCTCGACCTCGACGTGTGGGAGATCGTGATCGGACTCGAGGTCCACACCGAGCTCCTGACCCGGACCAAGCTGTTCTCGGGGGCGGTCAACCGCTTCGGCGGTGAGCCCAACACCCACATCGACCCGATGACCCTGGGCCTGCCCGGTGCGCTGCCGGTGCTCAACGAGCAGGCGGTGGAGCTCGCGATCCGGGTCGGCCTGGCCCTCAACTGCACGGTCCAGCGCTCGGTGTTCGCCCGCAAGAACTACTTCTATCCGGACCAGCCGAAGAACTACCAGATCTCCCAGTACGAGCTGCCGATCAACGCCGACGGCTGGCTGGAGCTGCCGTCGGGCAAGCGGGTCGGCATCGAGCGTGCGCACCTCGAGGAGGACACCGGCAAGTCGACCCACGTCGGCGGCGGCGGGCGCATCCACGACGCCCGCTACTCGCTGGTCGACCTCAACCGCGCCGGCGTCCCCCTGCTCGAGATCGTCGGGCGGCCCGACCTGCGCACCGCGGACGAGGCCAAGGCGTACGTGTCGGAGCTGCGTTCGATCCTGGTCGCCGTCGGCGCGTCGGACGGCAAGATGGAGGAGGGCTCGCTACGGGTCGACTGCAACGTGTCGGTCCGACACCGCGGCGACAGCGACTTCGGAACCCGTTGCGAGATCAAGAACATCAACTCGCTGCGGGCCATGGGCCGCGCCATCGACTACGAGGCCGCCCGGCAGGCCGACCTGATCTCCTCGGGCGAGGCGGTGGTCCAGCAGACCCGCCACTGGAACGACACCGAGGGCCGCACCACGCTGCTTCGCTCCAAGGAGGACGCGGACGACTACCGCTACTTCCCCGACCCCGACCTGGTCGAGATCGACCCGGGGTCGGAGTGGATCGAGCGGGTGCGCGCCGCCCTGCCGATGCTGCCGTCGGCCCGACGCCACCGCCTGGCCGAATGCACCGGGGCCGAGCTCGAGCGGACCGCGCTGGTGGTCGAGCGCGGGCTCGACGAGCTGTGCCTGACCGCCGTGGAGGCCGGAGCGGACCCGGAGCGCGTGCTCACCCACGCCGAGCACAACCTGGCCGACGAGCGCGCCGCGGGCCTGGATCCCGAGGCGTTCGCTCAGCTGGTCGCCATGGAGACCGACGGTCGGCTGACCGCGACGCAGACCAAGGCGGTGCTCGCCGAGATGGTCGACACGGGCGACGGTCCCGACGCGATCGTGGCGCGCCACGGCTACGAAGCCATGTCCTCCGACTCGCTCGAGCCGATCGTCGACGGGCTGATCGAGGCGAACCCGGCCGAGTGGGAGCGGTTCTGCGACGGCGACGCCAAGGTCGCCGGGTTCTTCGTCGGTCAGGTGATGAAGGCCACCCAGGGCAAGGCCGACGGCAAGGCGGTCACGGCACTGTTGAACGCCCGTCGGGGCTGAGCGCCCGACGTGGGTCCGCCGGCCGAGTTCGCCCTGCTCGCGGGCGCGCTGTTCGTGGCCTCGGCGGTCAACGCCCTCGTCGGGTTCGGCTTCGCTCTCACGTCGGTGCCGTTGATGGCGCTCGCCGTCGGCCCCCGCGATGCCGTGGTGCTCTCGGCGCTGATGGGGATGCTGTCGAGCGGGGGCGTCGCGCTGCGCCACCGCGAGGAGGTGGCCCGACCGATCGCCTCCCGGCTGGTCGCCGGCTCCCTGGTCGGCATGCCGATCGGGCTGGTCGTCCTGGTCGCCGTTCCGGAGCAGTGGATCGGCATCGGCATCGGCGTGGTCGTGCTGGGGGCGGTCGTGCTGCTGGCCGGCGGGTGGGAGGTCGAGCGGGTCCCGGCGTGGGCGGATCTGGTCGCCGGGCTCGTGTCGGGGGTCCTGAACACCTCGGTCGGAGTCGGCGGTCCGCCGGTGGTGACGGCGCTGCAGGGCCACGGCCTGGACAAGGCGCGGTTCCGGGCGACGACCACCGCGGTGTTCGCGGCCGGCGGACTGGTCTCGCTGGTGCTGTTCGCTCTCAGCGGTCAGATCGAGCGTTCGGTGGTGGCGGTGGCCGTCCTGGCCCTGCCGGCGTGGCCGGCCGGATGGTGGGTCGGGGACCGGCTTCACCACCGGTTCCCCGAGGAGCGGTTCCGCACGCTCGTCCTGGTGATGCTCGCCGCCACGGCGGTGCTGTCGCTTCTCAGCGCGGTCCGGGGCTGATGGGCCACTCGACGTCGGCTCCCGTACCATCGACGCCCGTGGGGTCCGCTGCATCGCATCGTCGTGGTCGGCTCGCGACCGCCGTGGGTGCGTTCGCGGTGCTGGTCGTGCTGTCGCCGCTGGGCGCGTGCAGTCGCCAGTCCAGCACCGAGGAGCTCCGCTCAGATCCGGCCGACGAGACGGTGCCGGGCCCGGCACCGACGGCCCCGCCCGTGGCGGCCGGCGCCGAGGGTTCGAGCGGTGCCGATGTCGACGTCAACGAGCTGATCCGGCGGATCGACGCGCTCAACTCCGAGACCGACGTGTGCACGCTGCTGACCGGTCAGGCCATCCGCGACGTGACCCGCAGCAACGTGAACCTGACCAGCCTGTTGACCAACCCGTCGGGGTTCACCCAGCTGTTCGCCGCGCTCGACCGGCTGTTCTCGCACCTGGTGCAGATCGGTCCGCCGGATCTGGCGCCGTCGCTGCAGACCATGCAGGGGGTGTGGAAGTCGATGTCGTCGATCGACCCGCGCTCGCCGGACGCGGAGTCGCGGGCCGGCAAGCTGATCGGTGATCCGAAGGTGCAGGCCGCGCAGGACTCGATCGGCAGCTACGTCAAGGCCACCTGCGCCCCCACCGGCTGACCTGCCCGTTCTGTTCGTTGGATCACAACGCAGACGTTGTGATCCAACGAACAGAACGGGGGCGGGCGGGGCGCGGTCAGACGGGGATCCACACCAGGGACACCATCTCGACGGTGACGTCGGTCCTCGACAGAGTGATCGCGGCGTCTTCGATCTCGTCGGCCACTGCTCGCCACTCGTCGTCGATGGCGATCAGCTGATCGGCCAGCTCCTGTTCCAGCGCGGCCAGGTCGTCGGCCTTGTCGGCCACCGCCGCGGCGGCGTCGGTCGCCCTCTGGCGGGCCCGACCGACGCGCTCCTGACCGGCCATGGCCGTGCGGGCCGCGCTGGCCAGGCCGCGGGTTCGGCTCCGGCCTCCGAGCAGTCCGCCGAGCAGGGACCCGGCGGCATCGGTCAGCTCCGTGCGCCCGGCCGAGTCCGCGGCCTGCGCTGCGGTGTCAGCCCGGCGTTGGGCGGTGTCGACCGCGCCGCGGAGCCGGTCGATCCGTGATCCCAGCCGGGCCCGGATCTTGTCGGCCTCGGCGTCCGCGGCGGCCTGGGCGGCCTCGTCGCAGCGCACCGCGAACTCGTCCGCGGTCTCGCCGACCCGACCCCAGAGCTTCAGCGTGCGGTTGACCGGGACGGTGAGGGTCTTCTCGCGGATCAGCATGTCCTTCAGGCGCTTGGACAGATCGGCATAGAAGCCCTTGGTGTCGATGCGGGCCTCGGTGGGCAGGTAGCGGGCGCCGGGGGGAGCGTCGGGTCGAAGGTCGCGGTCCTCGTGGTCGACCGACACCGCGCCGGACGGGTCGACCACCTCGCCGAGCGGGGTCAGCACCGCCTCCCACTCCTGGACCTCCCGGATCGACGCCTTGGTGTCCTCGAACAGCAGCGAGACCCGGAGCGCGACCCCGGCCTGCACGACGGTGCTGGTCGGCGAGGCACCGACCGCCGACGCCCACGGCGCGGCCGGGTCGAGGTAGCGGACGGGCACGCCATCGGCGACCTTCGGCATGACCGGCGATCCTGAGCCCCCCTCGGCGGCGGCGGCGGGGCCGTCGACTCCGGGTGGAGGCGCGTGGCTCGGGCCGGCGACCGGGATCTCCTCGCGGCCGGGCAGCAGCGCCAGCTGAGCGCCGGTCACCGGACCCCTCAGGTACGACATCGCCCAACGCGACCCGAACCGCAGCGGGGTGTGGCCTCCGGTCCGGTGCAGCACGAACTGGCGCCGCTCGAGCGAGGTGATCGTCGAGTCGAGGGCGGAGACGTCGATGCCGCCGGCGGCGGGGGCCATCCCCTCGAGCAGCCGGGCCTTGTCGCGCTCGGTCTGCAGGCGCCCGACCAACCACGTCCCGGCGTTGGACATCGCCTTGTAGTCGAGGTCGACCGGGTTCTGCGTGGCCAGCACCATCCCGACCCCGAACGCCCGGGCCTGCTTGAGGATGGTCAGGATCGGTGCCTTGGTGGCCGGCACGGCGGTCGGCGGGGCGTAGCCCGCGACCTCGTCGATGTAGACGAGCGCCCGCAGTCGGTCGGTTCCGGGCTGGGTTCGGAACCACCGGATGACCGACGCCAGCACCCTGCTGATCACCAGTTGGCGTTCGGCGTCGGAGAGGTGGGCGACGGTCACCACCGCGAGCGACGGCCTCCCGTCGTCGCAGAACAGCAGGCGCTTCGGGTCGAGCGGGGCGCCGCCGAAGAAGCCCTGGAACCCCGGCGTGGCCAGGATCGCGTTGAGCCGCACCGCCAGAGCGGTGCGGGCGTCGGGGGCGATCACCGTGTCGACGTCCATCACCCCGAGGCGACGCATCGGCGGGGTCTGGATGCGCTGCAGCAGCATGGGGAGGTCGAGCGACTCACCCGCGCTCCACGCCGCGTGCACCAGGTTCGACACCAGGAGGTGCTCGGGGCTGGCGAGCGGATCGCCGTCGATGCCGACCAGGCCGAGCAGGCCCGAGGTCACCGCCTGCACCTCGGCCTCGACGCCCTCCGGATCGGCTGACGCTCCACCGGTGGGCGCCGCCAGCGAACCGACGACGTCGAGGGGCGTGGCCGACGTCGACCCGGGGCTGTAGACGCCCATACGGACCCCGGCCCGCAGCGCCGCGATCCGCTCCGGACCGATTCCCCAGTCCGCCAGGCCTTCGCGCCAGGTGGTCGCGACCTCGGCCGGGTCGGAGCCGTCGGGGACCCAGGGAGCGAAGTCGTCGGGTCGTAGCTCGGGGAACGTCAGCAGCAGGTTGGTCAGGTCGCCCTTGGGGTCGATGGCGAGCACCGGGACGCCGGAGGCCAGCACCTCCTCCATCAGGGCGATGGCCAGCCCGGTCTTTCCCGACCCGGTCATGCCGACGATCACCCCGTGGGTGGTCAGGTCGTCGGGATCGAGGAGAACCCGCTCGTCGGTGCGGACGCCGGCGGTGTCGAGCGCCGCTCCGATGTCCAGGCCGGTCGGGGTCGGCGTCGGGGGTGTAGGGGAGCGGTCATCGGTGGGCTCGGCCGGCATGGACAGAGCCTGTCACCTGCGGCCCGGTCACCGCCGCGCTCGGGTGGGCGTGCGATCATTCCGACGATGGCGCGGCGGAAACCACGATCCCGACGGAACCGCGGCGGGCTGCTCGGTTGGCTCGTCGATCACCCCGGTGTGCTGGCCGTCGCCGTGGTCGCGGCGCTGCTGGCGGTCGGCGTCGGGGTGGCCAAGGTGATGGCGGACCGCGCGGCGACGACGGCCACAGAGGACCGGGCGGCCGAGATCGGTCGGTTGCTCGACGGGGCCACCCCCGAGGACTTCCTGGCGTTCAACGCGGGGGTGCAGCGTGAGGGCAGCGTCGCCCGCACGGTCCGGGACCAGCCCGACTTCGTCAACGTGCGGGCGACCGCGGACCTCAGCTTCATCCGCTTCCAGCCCGAGGGGTGGTGGTCGGGGTTCACCGAGCGCTGCATCGTGGCCCGCGTCCGCCCCGATGGCGTGACCGTCGATGTCCCCAAGTCGGCCTGTGTGCGCGTCGAGGCCCCCCGCTGATGGAGCGCACGACCGAACCGGTCCCGGGCTGGCCGGCGTTGGCGACCCGGGGGCTCGGCAAGGACTTCGGGAACCGCCACGCCGTCGAGTCGATCGACCTCGACGTCCCCGTCGGGAGCTTCTTCGGTCTGGTCGGGCCCAACGGCTCGGGCAAGACCACCACGCTGCGCATGGCATCGGGTCTGCAGCGCCCCGATCGGGGTCAGGTCTGGATCGCGGGTCACGACACCTGGGCTGAGCCCGTGGCGGTGCGCCGGCTTCTCGGCGTCGTGCCCGATCCGCTCCACCTGTTCGATCGGCTGACCGCCAGGGAGCTGCTCGGCCACCTGGGCGAGCTGCGCGGCATGGACCGCGACGAGGTGAGGCGGCGCAGCGACGAGCTGCTGGCGGTGCTGGGGCTCACCGAGGCGTCGGCGGAGCTGGTCGGCAGCTACAGCCACGGCATGCGCAAGAAGACGTCGCTGGCCGCAGCGCTTCTGCACCGACCGGCGGTGCTGCTGCTGGACGAGCCGTTCGAAGGCGTCGACCCGGTGTCCGCGGTGACCATCCGGGGACTGCTCGACCGCTACCGCGCCGCGGGCGGGACCGTCGTGTTCTCGAGCCACGTCATGGACCTGGTCGAGCGGTTCTGCGACCACGTGGCGGTGATGTCGCTCGGTCGGCTCCTGGCCTCGGGTCCGATCGAGGAAGTCCGGTCCGGTCGTCGACTCGAGGACGCGTTCATCGAGATGGTCGGGGCCTCACCCGTCGGCAGCGACGAGCTGGCCTGGCTGGACCGCCCGAGGTGACCGCAGCGGGGGAGGTGACGCTCGGCCGGGCGTGTCGGAGCCTGATGTCGCTCAAGTGGAACCTGTTGCTCAACGGCCTGCGCGGTCGGATGCAGCTACGGGTCCAGACCGTCGTGTCGCTGCTGGCGTCGGTGGCTCTCGGCCTGTTCGGTCTGGCCGCCTTCGCGGGCATCGGACGGTCGATCGCCCACGGTGACCTGGTCGTCGTCATCGCGCTGCCGGTGATCGTGGCCGGGATCGCTCTGCTGTCCGCCGCGGCAGGGGTGGAGACGACGATCGACCTCCGCTACCTGGCCGCCGAGCCGATCAGTGCACACCGGCTGGGATCGGCCGCGCTCGCGGCTGCTGTGGTCGGGCCGCCGGCGCTCCTGGCCGGCCTGTCGGGTGTCGGCCTGCTCCTGGGCTTCGCTCCGGGGTCAGCCGTGGCGGGATGGGTGGTGGCCGCCGCCACGGTGCTGGCGTGGTGGGCGACGCTGCTGCTCGCGAGTCGCACCGCGGCCAACGGGCTCGGGGTGCTGGCCCACGGGCGGTCCCGGCACGTCGCGCAGACGCTGGCCGCGTTCGCTGCGGTCGGGATGTGGTTCGCCGCGCAGCTCGGACTGCAGGCCATCCAGACCTGGGACCGGGCCCGTTGGGAGCGGCTGGCCGAGGTGTTCGCCTGGACCCCTCCGGGTCAGCTCGGCCGGGCGTTGGCCACGGCGTCGTCGGATCCGGCCGGTGCTGCTGTGCACCTCGTGCTCGGAGTCGTGTGGTTGCCGCTCTTGTGGTGGCTGCACGGGGTGACCACCGGGAAGCTCGTGACCGCCCCGGTTCGTCCGGGGACCGAGGGCCGACGGGTGCGAACCGGCACCGTCGGGGTGCGCGCCGGTGTGCTGGCGTTGCTGCCTCCCGGACGGGCCACCGCGGTCGGCGCCCGCACGGTGCGGACCAAGATGCGCACACCCCGGGAGGCGGTGAACACCGTCGTCGCGCTGCTGCTGGGGATGGGGGCGTTGGTCGTCGCCCCGATGCTGGGCGGATCCCCCGACGGGCGGATCGTGCTGACCGCGGGCCTGCTGCACTTCGCGGTGCTGTTCGAGTCGTCCAACGCGTTCGGCTTCGACGGTCCTGCGCTGTGGATGGAGGTGGCGGCGGGTGCCGACGGGCCGGTGCTGGTCCGGGGCAAGGCGGTCGCCTCGATCGCGGTGATGGCGCCGTTCGCCGGGTTGCTGGTGCTGGCCCTGGCTGCGTTCCACGGCGGGTGGCAGTGGGCCCCGGCGGCCCTGCTGCTGGCGATGGGGTCGGTGCTGCTCGCCAGCGGGGCGTCGGTGATGTCGGCGACGTTGGCGCCGTTCGCGGTGCCCGAGAGCCCCAACCCGTTCGCGGCCGGCGACGCCGGTCAGGGGTGCCTGGCCAGCCTGGTGCTGCTCGCCGACATGATCGTGCTCGGCGTGGTGTCGGCCCCGGTGGCCGTCGCGGTGTGGTGGGCCTCGACGCAGTCGCCGGCGCTGACCGCTGCGGTCGCCCTGAGCGGCCCCCTCGTCGGCGTCGGGGTCCTGTTCGGGTGCCTGAAGCTGGCCGGGTCGCTGATCGAGGGGCGCGAAGCCGAGCTCGTCGCCCGCGTCACCCCTGCGCGCTGAGGGGCCGGCCCGCTCAGCATCCCCCACCCCTGCCCGTTCTGTTCGTTGGATCACAACGCGGGAGTTGTGATCCAACGAACAGAACGGGGGTGGGGGCTGGGGAACGGGGTGGGGGTGGCGCTGAGGGGCCGCAGTAGCCTCGCCGCGTGCCCCAGTACCGATCCCACACCTCCACCCACGGCCGCAACATGGCCGGCGCCCGCGCCCTGTGGCGGGCGACAGGGATGACCGACGACGACTTCGGCAAGCCGATCATCGCCATCGCCAACTCGTTCACGCAGTTCGTGCCGGGCCACGTGCACCTCAAGGACATGGGACAGCTCGTGGCCGGCGAGGTGACCAGGGCCGGCGGCGTGGCCAAGGAGTTCAACACGATCGCCGTCGACGACGGCATCGCCATGGGTCACGCCGGAATGCTCTACAGCCTCCCGAGCCGAGACCTGATCGCGGACTCGGTCGAGTACATGGTCAACGCCCACTGCGCGGACGCGCTGGTGTGCATCTCCAACTGCGACAAGATCACCCCCGGCATGCTCATGGCCGCCATGCGGCTGAACATCCCGACGGTGTTCGTGTCGGGCGGGCCGATGGAGGCGGGCAAGACCCGGCTGGCCGGCGAGGAGGTGCCGGTCAACCTGATCTCCGCCATCCTGAGCTCCGGCGACGACAGCGTCAGCGACGACGAGGTCGCCCAGATCGAACGCTCTGCGTGTCCGACCTGCGGGTCGTGCTCGGGCATGTTCACCGCCAACTCGATGAACTGCCTGACCGAGGCGCTCGGGCTCAGCCTGCCGGGCAACGGCACGCTGGTCGCCACCCACTCCGACCGCGAGCAGCTGTTCCTCGAGTCCGGGCGGCTCGTCGTCGAGCTCGCCCGCCGGTACTACGACTGCGACGACGACTCGGTGCTGCCCCGGTCGATCGCTGACCTCCGGGCGTTCACCAACGCCATGTCGCTCGACATCGCCATGGGCGGCAGCACCAACACCGTCCT
>WBZP01002281.1_pt1 | contig 22231 bp, 17 predicted proteins | sample 5204301 | NCBI WGS metagenome assembly WBZP01 (sample SAMN12412401, study PRJNA552823) | activated sludge metagenome | isolation source: activated sludge from nitrification reactor of wastewater treatment plant... | place: USA: Pennsylvania | collected 2017
AATAACTTCTCGTCTAACACCGCGACTGGCTATTACCCATGCTTATGAATGGGCAAGTGACCGTAAATTAGCATTGTAAATTTGTAATTTACAATTAAAATACTTACACTTGCTGTTAGTTAAAAATATACTATCTTTGCAGTGAATATAACATTTGTAGATAAGAAACTGGAGACTCTGTCAAAGGACTACAACATATGTCGTCAGAAGATGGGAGTAAAAAGGGCGAAGTTGTTTATAAAAAGGCTCAACGCCTTGCGGGATGCTGATAGTCTTGAGGATGTCCGTAACCTGCCAGGTAGATTTCATGAATTAAAGGGCGACAGAAAAGGGCAATGGGGTTGCGATTTAGATCACCCATACAGATTGGTTTTTACTCCCATTGAAAATCCAATCCCAACCAATGAACATGGGCAATATATCTGGTTAGAGATTACAGGTGTAGAAATTATAGAGATTGTAGATTATCATTAAACAAAAAAGCAATGACCAAGCAAAATCAATATTTCCCCTCAATAGTTTTCCATCCTGGAGAAACTTTAGCTGAAAAGCTGGAAGAAATGGAAATGGGACCAAAAGAGTTTGCCCTCCGCACCGGCAAGCCGGAAAAAACCATTATTGCAGTCCTGAAAGGCGAAAGCTCCATTACCCCCGACATGGCGGTGCAGTTTGAAAACGTGACTAAAATACCGGCCCGCTTTTGGATGAACCACCAAAGAAGTTACGATGAATACTTAGCAAGAGAGAAACGCAAAGCAGCCATTGATGCCGCAGTTCCGTGGGCCAAAAAGTTTCCCATTGCCGATATGATCAAAAAAGGCTGGTTGCCTCCGGTAAGAACCATTCAGGAAAAAACAATGGAGTTGCTGACATTTTTTGCCTTCTCCCATCACACAGGGTGGGAAGACTATTATTTCAAACAGCAGTTGAAAGTAGCTTTCCGCATATCACTGGCTCAAACCAAAGAGCCATATGCCATTTCTGCCTGGCTGCGCAAAGGGCGTTTGCAGGCAGCCGAACTGGAAGCCAACGATTATTCAGAAAAGAAGTTCAAGGAAGCCCTGCCAGAGATAAAGTCTATAATGGCAAGACACCCCGATGGATTTTTTAAGCAGCTGCAAAATATTTGCCTGGAAGCAGGCGTAAAAGTAGTACACACCCCCTGCATCAACAAAGCCCCCATCAACGGTTCCACCCATTGGCAAAACGATACGCCTGTTATCCAGCTTACGGGCCGATACAATCGCAACGATAGTTTCTGGTTTACGTTCTTCCATGAGGCAGGGCATATTCTGTTACACGGCAAAAAAGACGTTTTTCTGGAGAACCTCGATTATTCAGATAAGGACATGCAGAAAGAAGAGGAGGCGGATGCATTTGCCGTTAAATGGACATTGACCGAAAAAGAAGAAGCGGAGATTTTGGCAGCTACCCCTTTGAATGAAACAATGATTAAGGATTTTGCCCGCCAGTTCAACACACATCCGGCCATTATTATCGGAAGGTTGCAACACAAACGCCTAATTCCATTTACGGTTGGAAGAAAATTCATAACCCCCGTAGAATTTGACAAATAAGGGATGAAGAATCCAATAGAACACCCCTAAAAAATCAAAAGCCCATCTGACTTTTCAGATGGGCTTTGAAATTCAAATCGTTAAAGCCACATTATTTCTTTTCGACAGGATACATAAAGGTATCGTTGCCTATTTTACATATCAATGTGTAGTCGCCTCTTTCCAGCCTGGTTACGTCGTAGCTTCTTTCTACTACAGGCTTGGCAATGGTTTCCTGGAAAACGTTGTCTCCATCGTTGTTGACAATGCTGATTTGGGCTTTTGATCCTAAGGTCAAACCCTGAATCTGCCATACATTTTCCCGGGATTTAACGACAGGCTTAAATCTTTCCTCTGTAGCAGGATTGACCAAGATGCCGTCTTCTTTTACCACGATGGTTTGGGCAGCCAATTTCAATCCATCTTCTACCACAAAGCCATATTCACCTTTTCCCAGGCCGGAAAGATCGTATTTCCTGTTGCCGGAAGGTTTTTGGATGGTCTCTGAAAACACTGTTGAACCAAACTGATCTTTGATGGCAACGGTGATGGTTTCAGACTTCCAGGAGTTGAGGTGAAGAAGAATTGACATGTTGTCGTTCTTTTTCAAAAAAGTGGGGGTTTTCGCTGCAAGTGTCAGTGAGGCAACTACCATTGTAGCCGCCAAAGCGAATGTGTTAATTCTCATGATTTAATTAATTTAAGTTTTGTAATAATCTCTGAGGCAAAGTTACCTTGTGTTATTCCACCAAACTACATTAATTTTTCCCATTATATGTGTTATTTTAACCTTATGGTTGACAATTTTGCATATTTTTGTTAATTTTGTGTTATTCAATTAATTAACACCATATAATATTTTGTCATGCACGGACATCCGGAGTTAGAAAGGATAGAACCATCCTACGGCAATTCATTTGCCCTGAGAAAGTTTGAGGCCGGCATCAAAGACAATACGGCTCCCAAATGGCATTTTCACCCGGAAATTGAATTGGTTTTCATAGAAAATGGATCCGGCAAAAGACATATCGGCAACCACATTTCGCAATATTCCAATGGCGATCTGATCATGGTAGGCCCCAATCTTCCCCATTTTGGCTTCACCGATCGCTTTTCGGGTACCAAAAAAGAGATTATCGTCCAGTTCAGAGAAGACTTTATGGGCGATCAGATTTTCCATTCCATCGAGCTCTCTCCCATTGGCCGTTTGTTTGAAAAGTCAAGGTCCGGTTTGTCATTTTACGGCAATACCCGCAACGATGTAGGCCAGCGGCTGGAAAGTCTGTTTTATATGAACAACTTTGAAAAACTGTCTGAGCTGATCAAAATCCTGTACCTCTTGTCGCAGTCCAGAGAAGTAGAAATGCTCAACGCCGCGGGGGTTGTTTTGGAGACTACAGCGCAAAGAGCCACCCAGCTGGATGAAGTTTTTTCGTACGTCAGGAAAGAATTTCACAACGAAATCCGACTGGAAACGGTAGCCTCATTGATCAATCTCACCGTGCCTTCATTTTGTCGGTTCTTCAAAAAAAATACGGGGAAAACGTTTGTTGAATTTGTCAATGATTTCCGAATCACACACGCCTGCAAATTGCTGGCCGAAACCAACAGCCCCATCACCGATATTTGTTTTGAAAGCGGCTTTAACAATTTTTCCCACTTCAATTCCTGTTTCAGAAGCTCAACCGGCATGAGCCCTACTGCCTACCGCAAGCACCTGCGCCTTACGGTAGTACACGACATTTAAGCCCCACTTTACTCTTACGAGGATCCCAAAAGAAAATCGCGGACAGCCTTATGCGATATGGGTTTGTCAGCAAAATAAGCCATGGCAGCCTCTGTTTGTGTCTCGTCTGCCTGCAAATGGGCCAGCATATTTTTTAGATGCATCTTCATGTGCCCCTTTTGTATCCCTGTAGTAACAAGGCTCCTGAGTGCGGCAAAATTTTGAGCCAGACCGGTACTTGCAATTACCGACATGAGGGTATTGGCATCGGGTTGACCCAATATCTCCAGGGCCAGTTTGGAAAGCGGATGTAGAGAGGTAAGCCCCCCTACTGTGCCCAAGGCCAGAGGCACTTCCAATTCGAATCTGAAGTGGCCATCCCTTATTTCACAAGTCGACAGGCTTCTGTATTGTCCGGTCCTGGCGGCGTAGGCATGTCCGGATGCTTCGATGGCTCTGAAATCATTGCCTGTGGCAATAACCACAGCATCGATGCCATTGTAAATGCCTTTGTTGTGGGTAGTGGCTCTGAATACATCGGCTCTGGCAATATCCACCGCTCTTTTAAATTTTTGGGCCAGCGTTGCTATATCATCTACGCCATTGGTTCCAATGTTTAATTCATTGACCGGACACTCCACCCATGCTTTGACCACACACTCGGGTGTGTAATTCGACAAAATGGACATGATGATCTGAATGTTGCCAAATTTTTCGATTAAGTCAAGCCGATCCTCAAACCATATTTCAAGGCAAGAGGCGTAAGTTTCGAGCACAGTATTGATGAAATTGGCTCCCATGCTGTTGCACGTTTCGAAATAAGCCATCAGTTGAAAGGTATCTTCAAGGCCTTCGACCTGCTTAAAAAACAAATCGGTCATGCCTCCACCTCTGGCCTCCATGTTGGCGGTGAGGTGTGCTGTATGTTTGACCAAATCCTGCCTGATTTCATCTTCGTATTCCTTTAGCACAGCCAGGCTGCCACCCCAGGTAAAACTGATGTGTCCTACTTTTCGGGTATTCACAATTTGGGTGTGGAATCCCCCGCGTGTCTGCCAAAACTTTGCGGCGGATGATGCGGCGGCCACTACGCTGCTCTCTTCAATGACCATGGGCACAGCATAGTATTGACCATCGATCAGAAAATTGGGGGCAACACCCATGGGCAATACAAAATTGCCTATGGTATTTTCACTGAAACCATCGTGCAAACGCTGAAGGGTTTGATCATCCAATTCGTATTGTTCAAGGATGGCTCCTACGTTGACATCATTGGCGCAATAGTGGGAGACGAGCCAGTCTATTTTTTCCTTTTTACTGAGTTTGGAAAAGCCCGTTACTGTTTTATCCATTAACCGTCGCCTTTTTGTTTTTGAGTATTTGTCGACTCATAGCCAGTCCTTCGATCTGGTGTCGGGTATAAAGTCTGAGTTCTTCGTAGCTACCCATTGCATGCTTAAGAAAGCCGGAAGCCTGACCGTATACAGCTTCGCCTTTACATTCTGCAATGAGGTAGGCTCCATCCAGGTAGGAACGGATGCCCCCGGATATGATAAAATTGTGGCATTTAACTTCCTGGTGGCTGAGGATGTTGTTGACAAAGCCCACCATTTCCACAGCAGTATGACCCACATAGGCCAGCGCCTCTTTTTGGACAGTGGTGCCGGTTTTATCCCGCAATAATTCGAGCTTTGAAAAATTGGTGCCTCCAAAGGCCGCAAATTCAATGGCATCGATGGGTAATTGCATCAAGGCTTCCAGGGAGGCGGGTCCCATGCCATGGCCTACTTCCTTTACAATCAACCTTAACCCGGTTTTATCAATCAGCCGCATGATGGTATGCAGTGGCGCTTCATAGTAGCGATCTCCCTCGGGCTGGAACCATTCCTGCAGAGGATTTATGTGCACAATCAAGCCATTGGCTTCCAGTTTTTTGACCAATTCTACCATCCTGTCCTGCATGCCATCCGCCAACAGTTTTTCAATCTGTGCGATGCCAAGATTGGCGTACAATGGCTGATCACCCATGTAGGGCCTCACATTAAAATCATCTAAATAATCGTCGCTGAAAAGTAGCGACCTGCAAGAGCCTAATCCCATGCCCAGTCCAAATTCCAGACAGGCAGCCGCCAGGTTTTTGTTGATGTGACCGGCTTTCTCAGTTCCTCCCGTCATGCTGGATATCCAGATCGGCGCTTCCAATCGATGACCTGCAAACTGGCAGGCCAACTGATGAAGATCGGTATGATTGCCGGTGAAAAGAGGTTCATAATAAAAACGCTCATCTGCATGAGGTGTCTGAGATGCAAATGCCAGGTCAATGTGGTCTTGCTTTCGTGAACTTGCCGTTGGATCTTCGTTTTGCATATTTAATCTTGGCTTGTAAAATTACGACAGTTTGGGTTTTTACCTAATTTACTCTCAACTCCTGTCAGTCAAATGAAGCAACAGCGCAAAGGCCACTTGGGTTTAATTTTACTTGGTACCAAAATATATGCTAAAAATCAATATACTACAAAGTTTAAAATTTTATATGTTACCCATTATATAAGTCTTGTTGTACAGAGAATAGCTTTTTTTTCAAAGATCTTCAGGCATCGGAATTTTAAAGGTACAGATTGTGTTATATGCCAGGAATAGATTTCATCTGTAATCCATGTCAAAAATCTTTCGATTGTTCAGATATCTGGTAATCATCCCGGTGCGGCTTTACCAAATTTTCATCAGTCCGCTGCTGGGAAAAAATTGCAGGTACGACCCCACCTGCAGCCACTATATGATCCAGGCTGTTGAAGAATGGGGCGTTTTTAAAGGACTTTGGTTGGGTTTAAAGCGAATTGGCAGGTGTCACCCCTGGGGAGGAATGGGACACGATCCTGTGCCCAAACGATCAGATTCCTCCCATTAAATCCCGATTAAGGCAGCAGTCAACGAAATTCATTGTTTTTACTTAATTTTGTGACATGGCAATTTACCTGAAATTTTTTTGGCTTTCTTCTGTTTTGGTGCTTTTGGCTATATCGCATCCTGTTTTAGCCCAATCGCCCGGCAAAGTGATATTTGAAGAAACCTATGCAGTTAGCCAGGCTTTTGAGCAGTTTATTCAAAAAAACAGAGCAGAACCTACGATCAGAGGCTGGAGAATTCAGATCATCTCTACCGATGACAGAAGGGAGATGGAAAATATAAGGGGTAGATTCAACTCGCTGTATCCGGGTATTCCCAGTGCATGGAAACACGTTAGTCCTTATTACCACGTTCGCGTGGGGGCCTATCGCACAAAAAACGAGATGATGCAGTTCCTCACCGAAATTAAAAAAGATTTTCCTGCAGCGATTCCCGTTCAGGATGATATTCAAAAATACGACTTAATACCTTATTGATGGCACAGCCTGCCCTTAAAAATAAAGGATTGGATTGGCTGCTATTGTCATTGTACATCAGTCTGGTCCTCATTGGCTGGTTGATGTTGTATTCATCTACCTATGAAGAAGGCAGGCCATTTGCCTTCCTGGATTTTACCACCGAGATCGGTAAACAATCCATGTGGGTGTTGATTAGCTTGTTGTTTTTTGTAGCAACCCTTACCATCGAATGGAATTTTTGGAACACGTTTGCTATCCCACTGTATGCCATCTCTTTGGTACTGCTGGTGGCAGTATTGTTTTTTGGTGTAGAAATCAAAGGGAATAAATCGTGGTTTGACCTGGGCATAGGATCTTTCCAGCCCTCAGAAATTGCCAAGTTGGGTACTGCGCTGGCATTGGCAAGCTATATGAGTTTCAATAAAAACAACCTGCGCGACAATAAAGTGCTGTTGACAGCCATTTCCATTTTTGCCTTCCCGATGTTTTTGATTTTGTTGCAGCCCGATGCAGGAAGCGCCCTGGTATTCACATCCTTTTTTATGCTTTTGTACCGCAAAGGATTACCGGGTATGTTGTACATCCTTGCCTTTACCCTGATAGGCATCTTTGTTTTTTCTTTGGTCTTCAGTCCCTTCTTCATTTTGGTGCTGTCCCTTTTCCTCGCCTATTTCTTTTTGCTTTTCAATTTCGAATTCAGTCCGCGCACGGCCATCATAGGCCTTGTCAGCATTGCAGCCTCTGTTGTTGCTTACCGATACAAACAAATGGGTGTCGTATGGATTGTGCCGGCTGTAGGTACCCTGGTAGGTACATTTTTGGCCGTAAGAGAAAGACAAATCAGACTCATGACCATCATCCTGGTGTCAGCGATATTGACCATTGGTCTTTCGTACACCACCCAATACGTGTTTGATAATGTATTAAAGCCCCACCAGCAGGAAAGGATCAATATATGGCTGCGTCCGGATAAATGCGATCCTCGGGGTCCTCTGTACAACCTCATCCAATCCAAGTTGGCCATTGGGTCAGGCGGATTTGCCGGCAAGGGCTTCCTCAAGGGAGAGATGACCAAATTGAATTATGTACCCGAACAATCTACAGACTTTATCTTTTCCATCGTGGGTGAAGAGCAAGGTTTTATGGGTGCTGCATCTGTTATCATTCTGTTTTTATTACTCATTGTAAGATCTGTTGTGGTAGCAGAAAGGGCCAAGCTCGAATTCATCCGGAATTATGCCTACGGTGTAGCCGGTATATTTTTTATTCACACCTTTGTCAATATTGGAATGACCATGGGTCTCATGCCCATCATAGGCATTCCGCTGCCTCTGGTAAGCCGGGGAGGTACTTCCCTGCTCATTTTTTCAATTATGATCAGCATATTGATCAGAATGGATGCTTCCAGATTCAGATCCTAATATAAAATATTTATGTTTACGATTTCAGCCAAAGACCCGCACAGCAATGCCAGGGCAGGAACCCTGCAAACCGGACACGGAGCCATTCAGACACCTATTTTTATGCCGGTGGGCACTCAGGGCACTGTAAAAGGCATCCAGCAAAATGAACTGGAAAACGATGTCAATGCCCAAATCATCCTGGGAAATACCTACCATCTCTACCTTAGGCCGGGTCTCGACATCCTGGAAAGAGCCGGAGGACTCCACCGCTTTATTGGCTGGAACCGGCCCATGTTGACCGATAGCGGTGGGTATCAGGTGTATTCGCTGAGTGGCATGCGCAAGATAAAGGAAGAAGGTGTGAAATTTCAAAGTCACATCGATGGCTCCTACCATTTATTTACCCCGGAAAATGTAATGGATATCCAACGAACCATTGGTGCAGACATCATGATGGCTTTTGATGAATGTACACCCTACCCCTGTGAATACAACTATGCCAAAAGGTCTATGGGTATGACCCACCGCTGGCTAAAAAGATGTATAGAACGGTTTGACAGTACAGAAAATAAATACGGATACCATCAGATCTTTGCCCCTATCGTTCAGGGCAGTACGTATCCGGATCTCAGAAAAGAATCCGCCGCCTTTATCGCATCCTGTGAACGGGAACTCAATGCCATTGGGGGCTTATCGGTAGGTGAACCCCACGAAGACATGTACGCCATGACAGATCTGGTATGTCAGATCCTGCCGGCTGACAAGCCCCGATACCTGATGGGAGTGGGCTTACCTGAAAATATTCTGGAGAGCATTGCCCTGGGTATAGATTTTTTTGATTGTGTATTGCCCACCAGAAATGCACGCCACGGTATTTTATACACCCGTGAAGGTGTCATCCACATCAAAAATGCCAAGTGGAAAGATGACCTTTCCGCCATAGACGCCAGCAGCTCAAGCCATCTGAGCAGAAACCACAGCAAAGCCTATCTGCGACATTTGTTTCAGGCGGGTGAAATGCTGGCGATGCAGATTGCGAGTCTTCACAATTTGTGTTTTTTCCTTTGGTTGGTGGAAACCTCCAGGGAAAAGATCATTTCAGGAGAATTTGCATCTTGGAAGAATCAAATCATTCCTACCCTTCGCCAAAAATTGTAAGATGAACAATTATGAAACTGTATACAGCACTTTTGATGCAGCCTTTGGGAAACCGGAAGTAGCCCTTTCTGCGGCCGGCAGGGCCAACATCATTGGCGAGCATACAGACTACCACGAAGGCTTTGTACTCCCATTTGCCATAGATGCGGCCATCTATTTTTGTGCAGCAAAGAACAGTAAAAATAAGGCAGAAATCATCAGCCTTGATTTTGGTGAAAAATATGATGACTCGCTCGAACCCGCAAAAGGAAGCTGGCAATTGTATGTTCATGGTTTACTCAGAGATTTAAAATCAAAATTTCAGATTCAAGTTGTACCCACGATTGTATTTGGTGGCAATCTACCCATGGGGGCAGGAGTCTCCTCTTCATCGGCGCTGTGCTGTGGCCTTATTGAAGTGATGGACAGCCTCTATGATTTGGGACTCACCAGCCTGCAAAAAGTAATGTGGGCATCTGAGGTAGAACATGGCACCGGCGTGAGAGGCGGTAAAATGGACCAATATGCTATTTGTCATGGCCAAAGAGGAAAGGCTATGTTGCTGGATTGCAGAACCCTCAGCCATAAAGAACTGGCACTGCCTGAAAGCTGGCAGTTTCTGCTTCTGAATACGGGTGTAAAACACAATCTTGCCTTCACAGCATACAACCAACGAAGAGAGGAAGCTGAAAATGCCTTGGCCATCATCCGAAAGAAATTTGAGACGGTTAAAACGCTGCGGGATGTCAGCTTAGATCAAATCAATGCTTGTCTGGAAAAAGACAGTCTGGAATACCAAAGGGCAATCCATGTAGTGTCTGAAAACCAGCGGGTAAAAGCTTTTGAACTTTGTGCACAAATGGGCGACATACGAAATGCCGGCAGGTTGCTCAACCAGAGCCATGCCAGTCTGAGAGATCATTACCAGGTCAGTTGCGACGAGTTGGATTTCTTACAGGATCAGGCTATGAAAAAAAATTCAATTTTTGGATCCAGAATGATGGGCGGCGGTTTTGGAGGTTGCACTATATCTTTGATTCAGGAATTCGACGAGCGCGATATCCGGGAAATCAGGCAGGCTTATCATAAAAAATGGGGTTTGCTTCCCGATTACCACCTAGTTCATCCTGCACCGGGTCTTGTCCATTATGACTGATGTTGCTCAAATAACAGCAAAAATCAAAGAGAGGGCTCTTTCCATGGGGTTTTCAGGCATAGCCATAGCCAAAGCTGAATTCATGGATGAAGAAGCGCACCGATTGGAACAGTGGCTTAATCGGGGCTATCATGGAAGTATGACATACATGGAAAATCATTTTGATATGCGCACAGATCCACGAAAATTAGTGACCGGCGCAAAATCTGTGATCTGCCTGATGTACAATTATTTTACGGAAGAAAAAACCAAAGAAGGAGCTCCGGCCATTTCCATGTATGCTCTGGGAACCGACTACCACAAGGTGGTTCGTCAAAAGCTGAAGCAACTGTTTCAATACATTCGGGAACTGACAGGCGATGTGCAAGGCAGGGTTTTTGTAGATTCTGCACCTGTGATGGAGCGGGATTGGGCCAGGAGGTCAGGACTGGGCTGGGTCGGTAAAAACACACTGTTGATTACCCCTGCCAGAGGTTCCTGGTTTTTTTTGGGAGAGATCATCCTGGATCTGGAACTTAACTACGATATGCCTATCAAAGACTACTGCGGCAGCTGCAGAAGGTGCATAGAAGCGTGCCCCACACAAGCAATTTCAGAGCAGGGTTACGTAATGGATGGCTCCCGTTGTATATCCTACCTCACCATCGAACTCAAAGATGAAATTCCCGGGGAATTTGCCGGCAAAATGGACTCATGGCTTTTTGGTTGTGATGTATGCCAGCAGGTTTGTCCCTGGAATCGATTTTCAACACCCCACCAGGAACCTGCATTTAAGGCTACGCCTGAAGTATTGGAAATGAAAATGTCGGATTGGGAAGCGCTGGAAGAAGATCAGTTCAACAAGCTGTTCACCCATACACCCATCAAAAGAACAGGCTTTAAAGGCATCAAAAGGAACCTCAGCTTTTTAAAGGCATCGGAATAGACAAACAGAAGCTGGGCGGATTTTACTATTTTTGTAAAAAAAGCAGCTTGAAATTCAACCTGAGATACCTCCTGGCTCTGATTCCACTGGCAGCCGCCGCAGGAATTATTTATTGGCTGAGCAACATCGTTACCTATGTCATCATTGCCTGGGTCATCTCTATGATTGGAGCGCCGCTGGTTACTCGTTTGCGTCCTTATGTGGGTAAATCGGCTGCAGCTTTTATTACACTGGGTAGTTTTGTGGCAATGGGGGCATTCCTTTTGTATATCTTCATTCCTCCGCTCGTAAACCAGGCCCGGTATTTATCCAAAATTGATTACAACAAAGTAATCGGCAGCATTGAAGAACCCATTCACGATTGGGAAAACTGGCTGATCGACAAAGGCCTGATGCCTGCCAAAAAAGCAATACCCACCGTCAAAAAAGACAGTACTGCCACCAATCTTATTTTCGAAAAATCGTATCCCGCCGATTCACTGTTGCCCAGTCAAACCGGCAATATAGTCATTACAGTCAAACTCGATGCATCCGATTTAAAACAAAACCAAAGTCCGCCACCGGCAGACAATCAGGATTTTTTTGAGAAATTAAAAAGCAATCTTGTTTACTATATCAATCCATCCAGAATTCAGTATTTTTTTAATGCCACTGTGGGTGCTTTTGGAAATTTGATTCTGGGCATTTCTTCGGTATTGTTCATATCCTTCTTCTTTTTGAGAGAGCAGGGACTGTTTTACAAAATGGTTCAGTCCCTGGTACCCAATGCATACGAAGCCAAAACCGCGCATGCCATAGACCAGACGAGCAGACTTCTGATAAGATACTTTACAGGCATCTTGATACAGATGTCAATTGTTACCCTATTGGTTTCCGTGCCACTGAGCATCATGGGCATAGACAATGCCTTGTTGATAGCCTTTTTTGCTGCGATCCTGAATGTTATTCCTTATATCGGCCCCATCATAGGTGCCTTGTTTGGGGTAGTGATAACCTTGTCATCCGGCAACAGCTCTCCCTTTTACACAGAGACCATGCCTGAAATTATAAAAGTATTGAGTGTTTTTGTATGTATGCAACTGATCGACAATTTTATCCTTCAGCCTACCATTTTTTCCAAGAGTGTAAAAGCCCACCCGCTTGAAATTTTCCTTGTGGTTTTGATAGGTGCTAAATTGGGAGGCATCCTCGGCATGGTTTTGGCCATTCCAGTCTATACAGCATTGCGAGTGATAGGAAAAGTATTCCTGAGTGAATTTAAGGTTGTTCAGAATCTAACCCGAAACATCTAGGGCATGGTGCGCAAAAGTGAAATGACCTGGATTTTACCACCCGCAGCCTGGGCATTACCCGACATCAAGGAGTTGTGGCAATACAGATCATTGATCCTGCAATTGGCCATTAAAGATTTCAGGGTGCGTTATATGCAAACCTGGCTCGGAGCACTGTGGTCTGTGGTCAACCCCTTGATTTCAGCATTGCTGCTCAATTTCGTTTTCCATAAAGTAGCCAGGACCAATACGTCTCTTGCGCTGAACAGCTATGTTTTTGTGATGTCAGGCATGGTAGTATGGACCTTCTTCTCAACACTGGTGCCTGAGGCGATGCAGGGAATGATGAATGCCCAGGCTATGATTAAAAAAATATATTTCCCCAAGCTGGTTATTCCGCTATCTAAAATGCTGGGCGCTTTGGTGGAAACCCTGGTGAGTTTGCTGTTGTTCTTGATAGTTTGTTGTTGGTGCCAGCAATGGCCTCAATGGAGCGCCTGGTTGTTTCTTCCACTTTACCTCATAGCCATGATGATTTTGGGGGTGGGTTTGTCTCTTTGGGCTACGGTTTTAACCCTTATCTCCAAAGATTTCATGCATGTAATCCCGCATATCATCCGCTTGGGCATGCTGATCTGCCCTATTGCCTATCCTGCGTATTTGGTGCCGGAAAAATTCCAATGGCTGTATTTTCTCAATCCTGTCAGTGGCTTTATGGAGGGCTTCAGATCATTGTTGTTTGAGGGCTATGAATTGCATTCCTTGGCGTGGATTTCATGGTTATCTGCATTGCTGTTGGTGGTATCCGGCTTCATAGCATTCAGAAAATTTGAATTTACCATAGCAGACATCTTGTAAGGACCCGAAAATGAAACAAGCCGCCATCATTGTACAAAATCTTTCTAAAAGATACTCCCTGGGGAAAGCGAGGGGGTTGCAAGCAGGGAAATCTTCCTTCTATGCACTCGAAAATATAAACTTTGAATTGGCAGCGGGAGAGACATTGGGCTTGATTGGAGGCAACGGTGCTGGAAAGACCACTTTACTTAAATTGCTGTCACGCATCACAAGCCCTACAGCCGGAAAGATAGGCATCAAGGGCAAACTGGCTGCCCTGCTTGAGGTGGGTACCGGTTTTCACCCTGAATTGACGGGAAGAGAAAATATATTTCTCAATGGATCCCTGTTGGGAATGACCCAAAAAGAAATTAAAACCAAGCTGGATGAAATTGTGGCTTTTTCAGGGATAGAACCCTTTATTGATACCCAGGTAAAACACTATTCATCCGGCATGTATGTGCGATTGGCATTCAGTGTGAGCGCTCATTTAAATCCCGACATCCTGTTGTTGGATGAAGTACTTTCCGTAGGAGATGCTGCCTTTCAACACAAATCCATGGATAAAATTCATGAGTTGGTGAGGGATGGTAAAAGTGTGATTTTTGCCAGTCACTCCATGAGTGCAATAAGGAGTCTTTGCCCTCAAGCCATGGTTTTGCACAAGGGTAAACTACTGATCAGAGACGATTCTCATAAAGCAATCCAGCGATACCTGGATACCATAGCATCGGACAGAGACTATCAGTTTCAGGGGCCGTGGAAAGAATCCATCAAACTCTTGCAGATATCCTTGAACCACAAAACCATTGAGGAGCAAGGTGCCGTTTCCCCGCTGGAAGAAATCGATATTTCACTGAATTTTTCACATCAGATTGATGAAGCATTCAGGGTCACCCTGAGTTTGTATTATGATGGCATGCGGTGTTTTAGTCTGCACGATGTGCCCTTTCAAAAAACGCCAAAAGGAGCATTTACTTCAAGATTTGTGATTCCTGCAAAAGTGCTCAGACCCGGGAGGTGGGTCATTGCCGTGGGTGGACACAATGAAGCCATGAACCATTGGTTTTGGCAGGAGCAGTGTGATGTATTGGATGTAGCCGAACAATATACACACGATTACGAAAAAATCAACCTGGGTATTATCAACGTTACTGCCAAAACAGAAAGATGGGCGCCATGATACCCAAAATTTTACACTACTGTTGGTTTGGCAACAAGGACATGCCGGATACTTTTACCCGATTTATAGAAGGGTGGAAAGAAAAAATGCCCGATTACCAAATCGTGTGTTGGAATGAAAAAAATGCACCCACTCACCTGCCCTACCTTCAAACCGCACTGGCTAACCAAAATTGGGCCAATGCTTCGAATCTGGTGCGGTTGTGGGCTGTTTACCAACAGGGCGGCATCTACCTGGATACCGATGTAGAAATGACAAGTTCGCTGGATGCATTCACCTCACTGAGCTGTTTCTTCGGCAAAGAAAAAGATGAAGAACGCATTTATGTAAACAACGCCGTATTCGGGGCAGTGAAAGGACATTGGTTTGTAGGAAAATGCATTGAACAGCTTCAACTTCAATTTGACGGACGTGAGGCGGCCAATCTATCATCACCCATATTTACCACCCGACTTTTGGAAAAGTACAGTTTAATTACAGAGGATGATTATCAGCTTGTGGCAGATATTCACTTATTCCCTTCAAAAGTTTTTCATCCTTATTCCTGGTTTGAAAAAGGAGATAAAAAAGTTTTGGATGCTGAGACCCATACCATTCACCATTATGCAAAAACCTGGGAAAAAAAGTCTGGAAATACCGGTTTGAAATTCTTCCAAAAACTATTTCACCACACACCGGCTTCGTTTCAAGATTACATCCGGTATGGTAGTTTATTCCTGAAAATCCAGCGTGAGAAAAAGGTAATGATGGGGCCGTTTTCAGGGATACAATTTGCCGCACTCAAAGCACATGGTTCTTCGGTATTTCCCAAACTGATTGGCAGTTATGAAAGTTGTTTACACCCCGTATGGTATCGACTTCAACTCAATACCTATGATAAAATCATCCATTTCGGAGCAGGTGAAGGTTATTATGTGATGGGCTTACAAAAACTATTCTTACCCACCCTGGGCAGTGTAGCCTACGAAAGCGATACGAGGAATGTGGCTTTACTTCAACAAAACTTGTCATTGAATGGCATAACAAATTCCGTACGTATCAACCCTGTAAGCGTGACTGCACAGAATGCAGGTGAAGAAGCCTCCGGATTCAGGTGTTGTGTGGTCTGTGATATTGAAGGCGGAGAAAAAGAAATCTTTAACCCCCATAATGTGGCGGCATTCAGCAGGTCTGATCTGGTGGTTGAGCTCCATGAATTTATGGATCGCAATATGTTAAGTACACTCGCCCAACTTTTTGAAGCCAGTCATCAAATTGAGATTATTAATGAGCATACGATGCCTGCGGTTGCCAGACAATTTATGAAAATGGACCGGAGATCGAGAAATCTGCTGCAGCTGATCGACGAGGGCAGACCGGAACCTATGCGTTGGGCTTTGTTTACGGCCAAATAATTACAAAGTCACGCCTTTCAGAAATGGCACAAACTGAAACTCACCATGTTCCTGTTTCTGGTAGGTTTTATCGTCAACTTTTGATATCGTAAACATCTTTTGGGCTTCATTGCCAATGGGAATTACCATTTTACCACCCACTTTGAGCTGGGCAAAGAGGCGGGCAGGCAGCTCCGGTGCTCCAGCGGTGACAATAATCTTATCAAAGGGGGCAAACCTGGGTGCTCCGGCAAATCCATCACCATACAAAGTGCGCACCGCCGTAAAGCCTATTTTTTTCAATAAAGTCGTTGTTTTTTCATACAACACATTCTGGCGTTCAATGGTGTACACTTTTGCACCAAGGTAAGCTAATACGCACGCCTGATAACCCGATCCTGTGCCAATCTCCAATATTTTTTCTCCCGGCTGAACATCCAGCAATGAAGTCATAAAAGCTACCGTATAAGGATGAGAAATGGTTTGATCTGCGTCTATGCGAAAGGCCGTATTACGATAAGCCAGATTTTCAAAATCGGCATCCATAAACCAATGGCGGGGAATCGTTTCTATGGCTTGCAAGACAGAACCTTCAATGCCCTGAGACCTGAGCTCATCAACCAGTTTCTTACGCAACCCTTTCAGACGGAACGAATCCTGCATATCCAATTTTTTTACAAACATATTAAAAAAATATTTAATATATTTATCAAATTTTCCAATAAAGGAAGAGAATTGTCGTTATATTGTCATTTTCAGCCTATTTTTATGGTTAAAGTGGTATTTTATCTTGTAAATGAGGCGATTAACATATTAAATTTGAACGAAATTAATACGACCGATGTTCCTGAAACATTTACCGAAAATATTTTTTGCCTGCTTTATTTTTCTGTCACTCAAATCATTTGCCCAAATGAAGGTGGGCAACCAGATTTTATATGGCAATGAATGGATCCGGTACGACGCAACTTATTACAAAATAAAAATAGCTCAGGATGGCTGGTACAAAATTCCGGCATCAGTGCTGAGCGCAGCCGGCCTCACAACCGGTGCTGTCAATCCTTCAAAAATCAATCTATTTCATGCCGGTAAACAAGTGCCATTGGTGGTTGAAAACGTTCTCTCACCTGATGGTTACATCCTGTTTTATGGAGAAAAAAACAGAATGGCGCTGGATAGTTTTTTGTATAACAATTGGAAAGACCAGTTACTCAATCCCAATTACAGCCTTTTCACGGATACATCCGCTTACTACCTGAGCTACCTGCCCAATGAGGCTGATGGAATGAGATACGACATCGTTCGACCGGATTATACCCAAATCAACGCAAATCCTGCCCCTTATTATTGGCATACAGAAGAAGCTTCATTTAATGGCACCCATTACAAACCTGTTTTTAACTCCCAAAACTATCGCTATTCACATTTTGCGAAGTCTGAAGGATATGTAAAGGGTTTTGCAGCTTCCACCAGAGACACCCTGTCCGTTACCAAACTCTACGTCGCAGATCCGTCACTAAAGGCAAAACTTTCATTGCTGCTATCAACCAACAACAACAACATCAATGAAAAACAAATTCAGCTCAATGGCCTCATCCTGGGTGTAGATTTGGCTACCAACAATCAGATTGCTAAGCCGGTATATGACATTTCCTTACAAGATCTGAAAAACGAAAATATTATAGCCATCGACAATTTGGGAAGCAACCAGAACCACGGCCTTGCTTACCGAAATTTGCGATATCCCCGTTTACCCGATCTGGAAAATATATCGTTTGCCGCTATTGAGTCAGCCGACAAATACTTCAAGTTTAAGGGTTGGACTTCAGATCTGAATTTTGTGTTGGATCAAAAATCCGGCAAACTCTATCAAATTCAAATGACGGGTGATGAAACTGAAATTTGGATTGATAGTGAAGGAGAAAAAAAATTGATCGCAGACAACCAAACAGAGATCATTTCCTCCTTAAAACCCATGCAATTCAGGAATCCATCCACCCTAAATCCGGAGTACGTAATTATTTCCTCTGAAAAATTTTACAATACTAAAGGGGGTAATATAGATCAAATAGATAGGTATAAAACTTATAAAGCTTCTCCGGAAGGAGGAAATTTTGAAGTGGCTCTGATATGGGATACCGAAATTTATGACCAGTTTGGTTATGGGTTGAACAACCATCCCTGGGCATTTAAGAATTTTTCGCACTATGCACAGCAAAACTGGGCTAAGTTGGATTACATATTTCTGATAGGAAAAGGGAGAGAATACTCATTCATTCGCACGCAGGAACAGCTATTGAATTCAGCCAATGACACTTATTTCCTACCGACCTTTGGCATAGCACCCTCTGATGTTTTGCTTTTCAGTACGGGCAAAAGTATTAAAACGCGTTACTCCATTGGAAGGTTATCTGCTCAAAATATGGAGGAAATCGGCAACTACCTGGACAAGGTAAAAGTGCACGATGCCGTTGTGAAAGAAAGCACCGCTCCGTGGATAAAAAATATCATGCACCTGGGTGGTGGTGCCAATGCAGATGAAAAACTGAGTATCAAAACCTATCTGTCCCAAATGGAGTCCATCATCAGGTCTCCCATGTATGGGGGCAATGTCAGGACTTTTTATAAAGACAATGCGGCCGAAGTACAGATTGCCAACCTGGCTGGGATATACAACTTTATTCAGGAAGGAACCGCTATCATCAATTTTTTTGGCCATGCTGCGGTGGGTACCTTTGATTTCAGCCTTGACGTGCCCTCCAATTACGATAACAAAGGAAGACTTCCTTTTATATTTTCATTGGGTTGTTATTCAGGCAATATATGTTCATTTGGTACCGGCGTAAGTGAGCAATTCATACTGGCCCCTGAAAAAGGTGCCATAGGTTTTGTTGCCGCTTCAGGTACTGCCTCTCTGGTCAACCAGGGAGAATACGGACTCAGATTTTACAGAGAATTGAGTGGTAATATGTATGGCAACTCTGCTGGTCATATCCTGCGTAAATTGGGAACCGATATGGAAACCTCAATAGGAGGTAATGTTGAAAACATCAGTTACATATATGATGTGACCCTTTATCAACAATTGGTTTTGCACGGTGACCCTTCCATTAAATTCGCCAATTTTGAGAAACCCGATTACACATTCTTACCGGAACAGACTCGGGTCGAGCCATCGTTGATCACCGTTGACAAAGACTCATTTGCCTTTCATACCGTCATCCGCAACAACGGGAAAGCAATTGAGGATTCCATTTCTGTAGAATTGAATCACTATGCTCCCAATGGCGAACTGGTCTCTGCGAAAACATTCAGGATACAAGCACCCTATTATGCGCAAAGTATTTCCGTAAAATTTCCCATACTCGGCTATAACTTGATTGGTCTTAATAAAATAACAGGCAGAGTGGATGCCGGCTTTGCGATTGATGAGTTGAATGAAAACAACAACGATATCCTGGGATCTGCCAATCAGAAAGAGTTTTCCTTTTTTGTGTTGTCCAATGACCTAAGGACCATCCATCCGTGTGAATTTGCCATCGTCAATGAAAAAGAAAAACTTAGGTTGGTTGCTTCTGCTGTGAATCCACTGACAGAAAAAAGCGATTTTACCTTCCAAATTGATACCACTGAACAGTTTAACAGCCCGCTATTGGTTCAACATGAAATAAAAGATGCCAGCGGTTATGTGGAATGGTTCCCAGCGTACAACTTACAGGAAGGTACCACTTATTATTGGAGGGTGGCTAAGTCAGCTGACACCATCACCAATTGGTCGAATAGCAGTTTTACTTACCTGGCAAAAAGTCCGGCCGGCTGGATGCAACAGCACTACTACCAATTTCTTAAAAATGAAAATACCGGCATCATACCATTGCCGGGCCGGGAATTTAAATACGATAAACTCGCTTATCTTCTTAAGGTGCAAAGCCATCGTTACATAGATGAAAACAACGTACCTTTCACTATTCTTGGGGGTGAAAAATACGCTTCCCTTTCTCCGGGCAGGGGCAAAATTGATGCACTCAATGTATTGATCTGGTATGATAAGGGTATTTATAAAAACATTACCAAAACCGACTACGGAAGTTCAAATTACAGCAACAACATATTTAGCTTCGATATCACAGCAGAAGAAGGAAGGAAAGGGTTGAAGCAGCTCCTGGAAGCAGTACCTGACTCCGCTTATATTTTTATCTGGACTTACATCAAAAGTGAAACTTCCACCTTTAATATATCAAAATGGGAGGCTGATAAAAACAATGTAGGCTACACTTTATACGAGACCATGGCCGCCTATGGTGCCAAGGAATTTGAGCAAATGAGAAATAAAGGCCCGTTGCCTTATATTTATTATTTCAGGAAAGCCATGTCTGATAAATATGAGGCGGTGGGACTCAACATCTATGACCAGATCAACTATAGCAGCACCGTTATTTCCAGCAATTTCAAAAGCCAAAGTACCAACAAAATTGGTCCTGCCCGAAATTGGGGTAGCTTTGATGTGCTGAGAGCAGATGTTGTTCCTGCAGATTCAGCAGCCTGGGTAAACATCTATGCCATAGACAAACAAAACAACAAAACGCTTTATACTGAAAAACTCACCGGCGAAAAGATAATGAATGACCTGGATGCAGCACAGTATCCCTACATCGAGGTTACCTATGAGACCTTTGATTTGGTCGATTACGATCCTACCCCACTTTACTACTGGAAGGCACTGTATGAAGGTAGTCCGGATCTTTATATGGAAACAGACAATGCTTATAGCTACAAAGACACTTTTCAGCAGGGAGAACCCCTCACTTTCCCAATTTGGGTTGGCATGGAAGGCGTTGATCCGGTAGACTCTGCGCATGTAAGGCTGCAATTGATCAATGCCAAAAATCAGAAATCAGAGGTATTCAAAAAGGTATATCAATTGAAGAAGGACGTTCCTCAAAAATTGGACTTTGTACTGGACACCAAAAACCTGACCGGGCTATACCAACTGGTAGTAACCGTCAATTATGACACAACCGTTTATGAAAAAGCATTTTTCAACAATACGGGGGTAAGAAACGTGTTTATTAAACCGGATTTGATCAACCCGGTAATGGACGTTACTTTCGATGGTGTACGGATTCTGGATGGTGACGTGGTGAGCCCCACTACCAACATCAGAATCGAGGTGAGGGATGAAAATAAGTTTTTATTGATGGATCAAAAAGATTTCTTTGAACTGGCTATCAGATCAGAAAATACGGGAACCACGCTGGCCATAAGCAATACCGATCCGGCTTTGAGTTTTGAACCGGCTACAGAAACTAAAAACAACAAAGCTGCCATCCAATATGCCGCTTCTCTGGAAGATGGAGAATATACGCTTATTGCCAAATCCAAAGATGTATCCGGCAACAGTTCCGGGAATCTGGAGTACACCGTGAAGTTTAATGTGGTTAGTAAAAAGGCTCTTTCTAATCTGGTCAATTACCCCAATCCCTTCTCCAACAGCACATCGTTTGCTTTTGATCTGACAGGAGGCATTCCTGCCAATCTGAGAATTACCATAATGACGATTACCGGTAAAGTGGTAAAAGAAATTACGGGTGAAGAGCTGGGTGCATTACATATGGGCAGAAACCTCACCAAATACAAGTGGAATGGCACCGATGAATTTGGAAATAAACTTGCCAATGGCGTTTATTTGTATACCATCAAGACATCAGATAAGGAGTTTGAAATCAACAATCCTTATAGCAAAAACAACTTTGGTAAAATGGTAATTATACGATAAGGGCTTTTTCAAAACCAAAGTCGCCAATGCCTTGGGTGTGTCACCACCTCTTTGCTGATGTTGGCAGCCAGGATCATTTTTATCAACAAGCCAGGTAGTTGGGCATTGATCTTGTGTCCTGCATATTGTTTGAGCAGATACCTGTTTACTTTTTTGGGATATGATGCTGTGAGACTTTTTTGATACCATTTTTGAATAAACAGTTGATAAGACTCCCTCGCTTCTGTTTTGTTTTTGAGCACCCTGTTATTACCGTGGATATGCCGCACCGCTACAGGCTCATTCATTTGTCCCGGAGACATTTTCAGCTTTAAACTAAGTTGCCACAGGAAATCCGTATCCTGGGTTTGACGCAATTTTTCATCAAAAAATATCTTTGATTCCTGCCAGTATTTTTGGTTGAGTGTGATTCCATTCAGCAGGGCGAGACCTTTACTTTTGGTTACAAAAAATGAAAAATAATCGTCCCTGTCTTCTTCTGTGATGTCCGGTTTATGAAGTAAAGTATGTTTTTCATTTAAAA
>WBZP01002282.1_pt1 | contig 22228 bp, 18 predicted proteins | sample 5204301 | NCBI WGS metagenome assembly WBZP01 (sample SAMN12412401, study PRJNA552823) | activated sludge metagenome | isolation source: activated sludge from nitrification reactor of wastewater treatment plant... | place: USA: Pennsylvania | collected 2017
AGTCGCAGGAAAAGCGCATCCGCACCAATGAGCGCGCCCGTCTGCGCAACCAGTCGGTGAAGTCCGCGCTTCGCACGGCTGTCCGCGGGTTCCGTGAGGCCGTCGAGGCCGGCGAGAAGGACAAGGCCGCCGAGCTGCTGGTATCGGCCAGCCGCAAACTCGACAAGGCCGCCAGCAAGGGTGTCATCCACAAGAACCAGGCGGCGAACAAGAAGTCCGCGCTGGCGCTGGCGCTCAACAAGCTCTGATCCCGCGGGATCCAGGAGGCCACCTGCCGTCGGTCGACACGGAGGTGGCTTTCGGCTTTTCGGGGCCGAGGTGAAGAGCTACCGTCCGCCGTCGGCCAGTTCGGCGACGCGGCGGACCGCAGTTTCCAGCGCGTAGTCCGCGTCGGCCGCCGCACCTTTGACGTCCGCGTTGAGGCCGGCGACGATGCCCATCGCGGTGGCCACCGTATCCCGGCTCCAGCGGCGGGCCTGCTTCTGGGCTTTCTGCACCCGCCAGGGCGGCATCTTCAACTCGCCGGCGATCCGGTACGGATCCCCGGACAGCGCGCCGACCCGGGCAATCGTATGGATCGCCTCGGCGAGTGCGTCGGCCAGAACCACCCGCGGCTCGCCCGAGAGCATGGCCCAGCGCAGGGACTCCGCCGCGCCCGCAACGTCGCCGCTGACCGCCCGGTCGGCGATGTCGAAGCCCTTCACCTCGGCCCTTCCGCTGTGATAACGCCGGACCGCGGCGATGTCGACCTGCCCGCCGGTGTCGGCCACCAGCTGCGAGCAGGCCGAGGCCAGCTCGCGCAGATCGGAGCCGACCGCGTCGAGCACGACGGTCACCACCTCGTCGCTGACCTTCACCTTGCGTGCCCGGAACTCCGATCGGACGAAGTCGGCACGTTCGGCGGCCTTGGTCAGCTTGGCGCAGGGGTGCACCTCTGCGCCGAGGTCACGCAGCTTGTCCGCCAGTCCCTTGGCCCGGCCGCCGCCGGAGTGCACCACCACCAGCAGCGTGCCCTCCGGCAGCTCGGCGGCGGCATCCTCGATGAGGGCCACCGCGTCCTTGCCGGCCTCGGCGGCGGCCTCCAGGACCACCATCCGCTCGTCGGCGAACAGCGACGGGCTGAGCAGTTCGGCGAGTTCGCTGGTGCTGACCTCGCCGGCCCGCAGCCGGTTGACCGGCACGTCCCCGGCCCCGGCGCCGGCGTCGGCGCGGGCGTCGCGCAGCACCCCGGAGATGGCCCGCTCGACGAGGAGTTCCTCTTCCCCGAGGACCAGGTGCAGCTGTCGGCTCACCCGACGATGGTGCCACGGGCGGCGGACATATCGGTGATCACCCATGCCGCCGCGCACAGGGCGGCCGCGGCGAGCATGGCCCCGCGCCAACGGGTGCGCCACAGCAGCGTCACGGCCAGACCGGCCAGTCCCACCGCCGCGATCCCGGCCATTCCCGCCGGCACCGGTACCGTCGCACCCGGTGCGTCCGCCGCCCCGCGGGCGACCCCGAGCAGCCACCAGACCGCCGGGCCGCAGAACCGGATCAGCAGCGCGGCCCCGGCCGGCCACCATGTCGACAGGGCCGCCGCCGCCGTGCCCAGCACGGTGATCGGGGCGATCAGGGGCGCGGCGGCAAGGTTGGCGCCCACCGCGACCAGGCTCAGGTTGCCCGAGATCCCGGCGATCAGCGGTGCGGTCACCAATTGCGCTGCCACCGAGACACTTACGGCATCGGCCAGCGGTTTTGGCCAGCCCCGGCCGACCAGCCGCGCGGACCAGACCGGCGCGATCACCACCAGCGCGGCCGTCGCCGACACCGACAGCGCGAAGCCGGCGTCGACGGCCAGCTGCGGCGCCACCGTCAGGGCCGCCAGCACCGTGCCGGCCAGCGCCGGAATGGCCTGCCGCCGGCGCGCCGTCAGCACCGCCAACAACGCCAGCGCACCCATCACCGCGGCGCGCAGCACGCTGGCCGTCGGTTGGACCACGATGACGAAGGCCATGAGCGCCACCGCCGCCAGCAGAACCGCCGCACGAGGCCCGATCAACGCCGCCGCCAGCAGCGCCGTGCCGCAGACGATGGTCACGTTGGTGCCGGAGACCGCCATCAGGTGCGTGAGCCCGGCAGCGCGGAACTGCGCGGTGGTCTGCGGGCCGACCGCCGTGGTGTCGCCGAGCACCAGCGCGGGCAGCACGGCCGCCTGACCGGCGGGCAACGCCTGCCGGGCCACGTCGGCGAACCGCGCCCGCACCACGGCGGCCCCGTGCTGCACCGGCGAAGCGGTGCCGAACACGGGCTCACCCAGTGCGGTGAGCGCGGCCACCGTCAGGTCGCGGCGGCGGGGGCGCGCAACCCGGGCGCGGAAGCGCATCGGCCGACCGGCGGACATGCCGGCGAACGACGTCCCGGAGGCGAAAACGACGACCATACCGCCGGATTCATGTTGATCGAGGCGGTTCAGGTTGGCCCGGAACATCAACCGGCCGTTGCCGAGCGGTCGGGGGTTCTCGCTCGGAGTCAACGTCACCGGGACCGCATCGCCGATGCGCTGGGTCAACGGATGGTCACGAATCATGTTGTTCCGCAACATGATCGATCCACCGAATCCCGCCCCGACGACACCAGCGGCCAGGACGGCGGCCACCACCGGACCCGGCAGCCGGCGCCGGGCCAGTAGCACCACCCCGCTGGCGAGAGTGCACAGCACCGCCAGCGCCGGACCCACCGGCGCCAGGATGCCCAGCGCGGTCACCAGCCAGCCGGTCAGGGCGGCGGGCACCAGTCGGACGTCGGCCGGCCGACTCTCGTGCGGAGCCGGGTCGCTCACTGGTGCACCATCCTTGTGTCGGTGATCTTGGATGGATTGCCGATGCACCCGCGGTGCCGCTGATCTATCGCCCTGCTCGCTCGACACTGTTGATGTCCAGTGTGAGTTCTGCGGAGATCAGTGGTTACCCGGGCCACGCCGACCGTCGACAGGGCTATGCGCCACCGAGCGCCGCACAGTGAGCGAACCGGCAGACGTGACCCGGAACCAGCACATAAGGGTGCCTCCCCACTGGGACTAGCAGCGAGGAGGCTGTCATGAAGTCTGCCCGAAAAACCCTTCCACCGGAACCCGACAACGGACTCACCTGCGGAATCGACTGGGCCCGCGACAACCACGCCATGTCGATCATCGATACCACCGGCCGCGAAATCACCCGCCATATGATCACCCACGACGCGGCCGGGCTGCGGGAACTGCTGACCGTGCTGACCACGGCCGGCGTCACCGAGGTCGCCATCGAACGTCCCGACGGTCCCGTCGTCGATGCGCTGCTGCAGGCGGGCATCACCGTGGTTGTGATCAGCCCCAACCAGGTCAAGAACCTTCGGGGCCGTTACGGCTCGGCCGGCAATAAAGACGACCGATTCGACGCGTTCGTCCTCGCCGACACCCTGCGCACCGACCGTGCCCGGCTGCACCCGTTGCTGCCCGACGCACCGTCCACCGTCGCGTTGCGACAGGCGTGCCGGGCCCGCAAGGACCTCGTGGCTCACCGCGTCGCGGTTACCAACCAACTCCGCGCTCATCTGATGATCGTGTTCCCCGGCGCAGTTGGTCTGTTCGCCAACATCGACAGTCCGATCAGCTTGAAGTTCTTGTCCCGCTTCGATTCCCAGGACCGTGCCGACTGGCTCTCGGTTACCCGCATGGCCAACTGGCTGGCCAGTGTCAGCTACAGCGGCCGCACCGACCCTGCCGAGCTCTACCGCCACCTGCAGGCCGCGCCGCGTGGCGCCGCCGGCATCGACGGGGCCACCATCACCGCCGCATTCGTGGCCACCTTGCACACGCTGGCCGCCCAGATCAAAGTCCTCGATGACAGCATCGCCGACCAACTCGCCGCCCACGCCGACGCACACATCTTCACCAGTCTGCCCCGCTCCGGAACCTTCCGGGCCGCTCGCCTGCTCGCCGAAATCGGAGACTGCCGCGGACGATTCCCCACTCCCGACGCCTTGACCTGCCTGGCCGGTGTCGCCCCCTCGACCCGCCAATCCGGCAGGGTCAAACACGTCGGATTCCGTTGGGCTGCAGACAAACAACTCCGCGACGCCGTATGCGATTTCGCCGGTGACAGCCGCCGCGCCAACCCCTGGGCGGCTGACCTCTACAACCGAGCCCGCGCCCGCGGCCACGACCACCCCCACGCCGTACGCATCCTGGCCCGCGCCTGGCTCTACGTCATCTGGCACTGCTGGCAAGACGGAGTCACCTACGACCCCGCCAAACATCGCGCCCTCCAGACCCTGCTCAACCAAGATCAACACCGGGCAGCTTGACACAGGGCAACTCACACCACCACCCCCAGTTCTGTTCGCCAGCGTCGCGGCTACCGGGATCGCAGCCGCGCCTATCTCTTTCGCCAATCCTGCTCTGCCACCCCGCCACCCCGCCAGCACCTCCGGCTCCAGGCTGCTGCTACAACCCCTGACGGCACGTCGTGCACGACCTCGGCCAGAGCAACCTCGCCGGTTGGTCTGTCTCGTTTCTAGAGAAACGAGACACCCCTTCGCCGGCCACTCCCCCGTTGCATAGCCCCTGGTCGAGCTGTCTCATTTCTCGTCTCACACAGCGTGTCTCAGATCCTCGCTGTCGGTGGTCAGTGAGACAGTCAAGGCATGACGGCGACCCTCGGCTATGCGCGAGTCAGCACCACCGGCCAGGACCTCGACGCGCAGCTGGCCACCTTGGCGGCCGCGGGGGTCGACGACAACCGGGTTTTCACCGACAAAGTCTCCGGTGCGGTGCACACCGATCGGCCAGGCCTGGCGGCCATGCTGCACTACGCCCGTGAAGGCGACACCGTGGTAGTCACCGCCATCGACCGACTCGGGCGCTCAGTCGTCGAAGTCACCCACACCATCGCAGACCTTAGCCAGCGCCGAATTCTGTTGCGCGCCTTGCGAGAAGGCGTAGACACCGGCACGCCGACAGGTCGGGCCGTAGCGGCGATCATGGCGACGCTCGCTGAACTCGAGCTCGAGCTCGGCCGGGAGCGCCGCGCCGCCTCTCGCGAATCCCGCCGCGCCCGCCATTTGCCGGCGACCAAACCGCACAAGCTCAGTGCCGAACGCCAAGACCAATTGAGACGACTAGCCGCGACCGGCGAACCGATTGGTGCACTCGCCGACGCCTTCGGTATCGGTCGAGCCACGGCGTACCGCTACCTGGCCAAACCAAGTTCGTCATCAGGAGTCGCCTAATGACCAGCACCGATCTGCACCCGACGACTCATCTGCGCGCCGCGGCGTGGGTTCCCGATGACGTCGAAGATCGGCCGTACGAGCACGCGATCGCCCTGGCCGCCGATTGGATCTGGGAACGCAGCCAGGACGAGGACCTCGCGCCGCTCCTGGTGAGCAACGCCCAAAATGCCGCGAGCTTCGGCTATGCCGACCTCGACGAGATCATCCGAGCAGGTGGGCATGCCACCCCGCAAACCCGCAACCGGCCCGACCGGGGGCCCGTCCTGGCTTTCGTGCCAGACGAACGGTCGTTGCACTTCGCGATGGACCTCGCCCGCGGTCATTCACTCGCTGTCGTCGAGGGCTCCACACCCTTGGCCGAGTGGGCCGCTGGCTCGGCCGCCATCAACCTGCTGACAGGAGAGGTCACGGTATCTGAATTGGCCGATGACGTGCGCAAAGACCTCGATTCCGTCATTTTCTACGGAGGTCGCAACGGCTGGACCGGAGCAGACGACAAGGCCCAAGCACGGCGATTTCTCAGCAACCACATCAGCAGCGGCCGGCTCACGCCTGATCAGGCCGCCGCTCACGTGCTGTCATCTCAATCCGTATCCGACCGTGGAGCCAAGCGACTGCGCGACCTCCTCAGCAGCCACAGCCGTTAAATCCATTAGAGCACAAGGAATCTCATGAATCCGGCAGACCCTCGGGACCGAGGAAGACCTGGAACATCTGGCCCAGAACGGCCTGTTGGAGGAAAGCCACGCGCTGGATCTCAAGAGGGAGCTGGGATCGGGCAACGCAGCCAACAAGGATCTGGCGAAAGACATCGCCGCATTCTCCCTCGACGGCGGGACGATCCTGATCGGCGTCGACGAGGACACCTCACCGCCTGGTCTGTGGCCCGTTCCTCTCGACGGCCTGGCCGAACGCATCGAGCAGATTGCGCGGATGAGGGTCGACGAGGCGGTACAGATCCGCACTACCGTCATCAACTCGACAAGCAACGCTGGCCACGGGTACGTCGTGGTCCACGTTCCACAGTCAGTCCGAGCGCCACACATGGTCGATGGCCGCTATTACGGTCGTGGCGACAAGACCAACCGGATGCTGCCCAACGCCGAGGTCGTGCGGCTTCTCGACCGACGCCTGGCGGACCGACGCGATCTGCGAGCTGAGGCCCGCTCGATCCGTACCGAGCTCGTTGGTGACGATGCTCCTCTGCTCGTCGTGCTGGCCGACCCGGTCGGCGCGCGAGAAGACATGCTCGTCTCCCTCACCGAAGAACCACAGTGGCAAGAGCCAGTACTGCAACTCGTCCACTCGGTCTTAGGTCCTGAACACCACAAATACGCTCCCACGCTGGCGCAGGCCAGTGGTTTTCATCGCCGCCCTGGCGGCGTCGCGTTGACCACTGGCATGTACGACGGGCAACGCTTCGCCGGCAAGGACTCCGCCGCCGAGATCGTGCTCTATGAGTCCGGCCGACTCGTGTTGGCATCGGAGCGCGCCGTGACCACCCGCTCATTCAGCAACGTGTCCCCTCCCCCACCCGATCTCACCGTCGTCTTGGAGATGTTGATCGTCGGACACGTCAGCTTGCTTGCCCGCCTGGCCGCTGCGGTGTCGCACCGCTGGGGATACACCGGAAGCTGGCGTTTCGCTCTCTCGATGAATGGCCTTCGCGACTCGACGTCATGGATCATCGCCGACCGGAACTTCGGCGACAGAGGACCCGTCTACACAGAAGACATCTATGAGAGAGCAACCGAAGCCTCACTAGCCGACCTCGACGACAACCCCGACCAGGTGGTGGCAGCACTCACCGCTCCCCTTCTTCGTAGCCTCGGCAGCTACCCAGCCTGGGAAAAGCGCTTCAATAAGCAATCATGACGTAAGGATGACGTAAGGACGTAATGACGCATATACGTCATTACGTCCTTACGCTGGGCAAGAAAAACCCGTCCCCTGCCGGGGACGGGTGGTATTGCGCAATTATGCAACGCGCGTTGCGTCCACGCAATTCCCCCCTTATCGGGTAGGTCACCAGGGCGGCGGCTTAGACACCCCGCCAGCAGGGTCTGGGAGTTGGCAAGACTGGAAATCTGCGGCCACCAGCTGGTACCACCAGTGGTTGCCCACCCCGTCCGACGGTCGCCCCCGCAGCTTTCCTGCGGTCTGGTTTTTGGTCGGGTTGATGGTGCCGACCGGGACGCGGTCACGTGCGGCCTGGACAGGGAACTTCAGGTCGCTGTCATTGCTGATCACCAGCGCGGCGTCGATGCGGTTTTCGAGGATGTCCAGCAGCAGGTGAGCGGCCACATTCACATCGGAGCCTTTCTCCTCGCGCCGGGCAACAGAAACGAAGAACCGCGCGTCGGGGGCATTCTGCCCGGCACCATCTTTAATGGTTACCGGCCAAGCTGGGGTGGTGAGAACCGGACGCCCGCGTCGGTCTTTGGTGGCCAGGGGTGCGGAGGTGACGCGGTTGACGTAGTTGCCCTCTTCGATGTGATCCACGACAGCAGCGCGGGTCAAAGCGGCGAGGTAGGCGTCCTGTTCTCGACTGCCGACGCGGTTGTCAGCTCCTGAGATCCGTGCAGTGCAGTACACGATGCGTTCAACGGTCGCACCGCTCCAAGCCGATTGGTTGGCCATCAGCCGCGTCGCCAAGGCGCGCAGGTCAAGCCATCGCCAGCCGGCCGTGCCAGATCCGCAGATGAACTTGCCGCCGTAGTACAGGTTGAAACCATCGATGTACACACCCACTCGCATGGAACAGACGCTAACTGGCGGGCATGCAATCACCCGCCAGGACGATCCCGGCTGGGGTATGCAGTTGTCTGCGCAAAGACGTAAGGACGTAATGACGCATTTACGTCCTTACGTCTTGGCGTTTTGTGCCAACCACCGATCGGCCAGGTCAGTGAGGATTTTGCTCATGCTCGTGTCCTGGTCCAGTGCAGCCTGCTTCAGTCCGCGCACCGTCGCGCGTGGCAGATAAACGGTGGCGCGTTGCATATCGTCAGTGGGGGAGCGGAACGCCTCAGCCGCTCGCTTGGCGGGTTCTGTCTTCACTCGTGCGGCCATCTTCGAAGTCAAGTCAGACATCAACCAATGCCCCCATCAGCTCGTCGAACACGTCGTCATAGCCGTACAGGTGATTCGGTGTAGACCCGAACGCCCGGCGGATGCCCTCGCGGCGAACAATCCGCGTTTCGATCACCGGCACGCCCTCGTCCTCCAGCAGAGTCTTTACCTCGTCGGCTAGTCGGGTCCGCAGATCGACGCCGGTCAGCAGCACCGCCGTGGGGCGGTGTGCGGTGATCTCCAAAGTCGGCCATACCCGGCGGACATCCAACGGTGAGGCCCCCGTGGGCACCACGACCAAATCAGCCAGCTCGATCGCTTCCTGAATAACCTGCGCCGTACCCGGGGGAGTGTCCACGATCGTCAACTTCTGGAGGCCACTGACGTCCAGGGGTCGGCGTGCCGGCACCACCGGAAACGGCAACGGATCATCCTGGGCGGCCGCCGCCCATTCCAGCGCCGAGCCCTGCGGGTCGGCATCAATAAGTACGACATCGCGACCGCGGCGCTGGGCAGCGGTCGCGAGATACACCGCCGACGTCGTCTTCGCGACGCCGCCCTTGGTGTGGACTAAAGAAACCGTAGGCATGCCCAGACCATACGTCACAGCGCAATGACGTATATGCGTCAACACGCTATTACGTCATTACGTCTACCGACGTAAACCAGCATTTCCGCCGGTCGTTACCTAACCGTGATCACCCGCCTTGTCGGGAAATCGGCCTCCAGCAGGTCATTAGAGGGCGTGAAAGCCACATTCCCAAGCACCCCTTCTTCCACGGCCTGTACCTCGCGACCCCGTCGCTGCACCCCGCCGGCATATACCTCCCGATGAGTGCCAGAGAACTACCTGCCGCACCGCGCGACGGAAAACAGCTCTCGCCCCGGTACTTCACCAATGACCGAGTTGCCACAACGAGAAAGGTGCGGCCAGTGCCGTGGAAAACAGCCCAGTTCCGCCCAGAAGAAGAGAGCGGAGCTCTCACGCCCCGCTCCGGGAGCCGCTTCCCGACCAACCAGAGAAAGAGCACCAACTATGAGCGGAACTGACCTGGCCGTGTGGATCATTGCCATCCTCGGAGTCGTGGCCATCGTCGTGACGGTCTGCGTTCTCGCTGATCGCATTCACGCCCGCAACCCGGAATCCAAGCTCACCATCGGAGATACCGGACGCGTCATCGGCGCCATCCTCGGCGTCGTCATTCAAGCCGCCATCGCGATTCTCACCAGACGACCATGACGCGATGACGGGCGCCCAGCAGGGGAGAGGCTGCCCGGCCGCCGTGAACCACACGCGTCACATAGGTCCACACAAACCGCGTGTCGCTATCAGTTACAGCTTGTTCCGACTGGCAGAGTCCTGCTCATGGCTCAACCGCATAAAGGTGACCGCGCCCAGATCATGACGCGCCCCCCTCGGATGGTCTACGACATCGTCAAACAGAGGGCCGCCGAGCTCGGCATCCCGATGGGGCAGTACGTCGCCGACCTGCTAGCTGAGCACGTCGGACACCCCGAGCTCGTCCTTGCACTTCACAAGTCAAGGGAGGAGCTGCCGCTGGCGATGTGACCGGTATGCGCCGCGGCTGCTGGCTGGACTTAGCCGTAAGGCCAAACGTGACATCTGAATAGCTGGTGTGCGGAAACCCCGCTGAATGACGAAGGCCCCGCCTTAGGCGGGGCCACGTCTGGAGGTTTCAAACCGAGCTGCGAACTCGGTTCCGGGTCTCCGTACCCATTTCCCCGAAGGGACTGTCTTGACCGACAGCTCTCACGGTAGCGCACGCCTGCCTGACGTTCCAGAAATGGCGCGCAATCAGTGCGCAAATCGTGACCTCTCCAACACCCGATCACGTCGGATCAACGCTGCGCCGCTGGCGCCGCTTGGCGCAGCCCTCACACCCATACCGCACGTCGCCCGAGCGCTGGCCAATGAGCGCCGGCGCAGCTGGGTGGAGCGTGCCGGCGCGTGTGCGCCGCGGGCGCCGATGTGGACCAGCCGCAGCAGTTGGCTTGACGGGCTACGGCGGTGGGCGCAGTCGCCAGCCCTGGGCCAGCTCTGTATGGAGCAGCGGGTGTCGATGACTGCGGTCACCCTGTTGTCGATCGCGGCGGTGATGGCCGAGCACGCCGACCACGCCACCGGGCGCCACGTCGCCGTCACCCGCGCCACGATCGCCGCCCGGGTGGGGTGTGACGTACGCACCGTGACCGCCGCCTGGCGGATCCTGCGGGCCTCCCAATGGGCGGTGGAGGCCCAACGCGGCCACGGCTCACCCGGTACCCCCAGCGTCGGTCGGCGACCCTCGGTGTACCACCTGGTGCCCCGCCGCGAACCCCGCCCCGCACGACGTCCCCCTGTGCACGACTCTGTGCATGATTTCCACCTACCGCCGTCAGGCGGTCTTAGTCTTTTAACTCCCGTAGGGAGGAACTCACCAAGCGGGCGCGCAAGCGCGCCGGCCTGTGAAGATTCAGGAAAGGGATCCAAAACCCGTGCAGTGCGCCCGCCGCAGCGGTCCACACCGCGGCCACTGGCCACCCAACGCCTCGCCGCGGCCCTCGTCGCCAGCACCCACGGCCTCGACCGCGCCCACATCGGCACCATCTGCGATGCGCTGACCGCTGCAGGCATCGACCCCACGGTATGGACCGCCCGCGCCATCACCGACAAGCTCAACACCGACATGCGCACCCGAGGATCGACCTGGCCCGACCACATCGCCAACCCCGGGGCGTTCCTGCACAGCCGGTTACGACGGCTGTCCTGGTCACCTCCCGAGACACCGACAAAGGCCGGCGGCTCCGCCGCCGCCAGCATCGACCAGCCGCCGACACCTGTCGTGCTCACCGACGCTGCGCGCGCCCGGATCACCGCCGCCCAACAACAGATCCGCCAAGTGCTGCGCCACCGCGCCCACCACAACGCCACCACGCCCGCACGCATGCACAGCACTGTCGCCACGAAACGCGACAACCACCCACGGCGCGACCCATCAACCCACCGCCATCGACCGCCCATCGCGACGCCCAACAACAATCATTAGCCCACCTAAAAACGTTCGACCGACAGCCGACAACGCCACATTAGTTAGATCAGCTACACGCGTCGGCGGTAGCCGCAGTCGCGACCAAAAGGCGCAGCCCATCGCACGCAGTGCACTCCCGCTGCTCGGTGTCTTTTTTCCCCCTTCCCTTCATCCCACTTTTAGATCCACATCCTCTTCGTCACTCTCATGTTCCTCAGCAGCCTTCAGCTGCTTCCCACCCCCGGTCGTCTACCCCATCCAGCTACTTTGGCTACCACTTCGTAAGACCATTGGCACATTTGCACAAGTTGTGCGAGGCTGGTGGTGGCGTCCGTCGCAGCGCCTCCTAGCTCGTTGTGGCGGGCGCCCCTGGAGGGCCTGAGGGGTGTGGCTGGTGTTGACGGTGGCGAAGTTGTCGCGGTGGTCGGTGAACTACTACAACGACACCGCGCGGGCGGTCGGCGATGCGGTAAAAGACCGCCAGCGGGCTAATGGTGGGTTGGCGGAGTATTACGCCGAACGCGACACCCGCACACCGGTCTGGACGTGCGCCGGTGATGCCCGTGCGGCGGCGGAGTTGGTGGGTTTAGCTCAGGGCGAACGGTCGGGTGGGGACGCTGATCCCGATGTGGTGGCGCGCTGGCTCGATGACGGTGTTGCCCCCAGTGGGGAGTGTGGACGCGCCCACAGCACGAACGGGGTGCACGGGTTTGATTTGACGTTTTGCGCCCCGAAATCGGTGTCGTTGGTGCGCGCGTTTGGCGATGATGTGATCGACAAAGCCGTGTCGGTAGCGCACCAGACGGCGATCGCCGAAGCCCTCGAATACTTGGCGGAGCATGCTGGCTACACCCGGGTGCACAACCCGGTGACGGGGGAAAAAGATCTGCAGAAACTGCCGGGTTTGGTGGCGGCGGCCTACCAGCATGAGACCTCGCGGGCGGGGGATCCGCACCTGCACACCCACGTGTTGGTGCCGAATAGGCAGGCCCGCGCTGATGGCCGGCTGGTGTCGATCGACGGCACCAGTTTGTTCCATGAAGCCCGGGCGGCGGGGATCATGTATCAGGCCACCCTGCGTCATGAATTGCACCGTTTGACCGGGATCGAGTGGGGGCCGGTGGACCCCGCCACGGGGATGGCGGAGATCGCTGGCATTGACCCGAAAACTATCGCCGCCTGGTCGCAGAGATCGACCCAATTAAGGGAATGGGCGGCCTCACATCTGACCCTCGCTGAGGGTGGTGCGGGGTTGTCGCAGGCGCAGTTGGCGGCCGCGCAGAAGGCCACCCGGCCGCGTAAACCCGAGGCGCTGTCGTGGGCCGAACTGCGCGCGGGATGGCACGCCGACAGCCGTGGTTTGACGGTGTCGCGCGTCGCGCAACGCCAGGCCCGCACCGCGCGTGAACACGCTGCGCGCACCGCCGCGGCACGCGCGTCGCGGCGCGGCGGGGTGGCGGTGGATCGCCGCGCGGTGGCGGCGATGGCGGCGCGCGGGGATAAGGCGGCGTTGACGCGGGCGGATCTGGTCGAAATCATCGGCGCCCAACTCCCCCTCCTGCTCGTCGAGGACACCGTCGGTGATGGCGGTGTCGCCAGCGGTGGCGGTGGTGGCGCGGGGGTGCCGCGCCAGCTCATCGAAGCGTGCGTGGACGCGGTGGGGATGCGCCTGTCGGGGCCGCGGCTAGCGCATCAGCGCGAAGGCTCGCAGCGGTTCACCGTCGATGCGATTCTGGCCGAAGAACGCCGCGTGTTCGACCTCGTCGACGCCACCACTGTGCGGGCGATGGCGTGGGTGCGCCCCGAGCACACCGCGACCGCGTTGGGGCTCTCGGAGCAGCAGCATCAGGTGGTGACCGCGATCGCCGCGACACCGCAGTTGGTGGTGCCGTTGAGTGCGCCGGCCGGTGCGGGAAAGACCACCTCGATGCGGGCGTTGCGCAGCATCGTCGAGAAACGCCACAAGGCGCGGATGATCGTGATCGCCCCGACCGGAAAAGCCGTCGATGTCGCCGTCGCCGAAGGCGCCGCGTCGGAGGGCTACACCATGCACGCCGCCCTGGCCCGCCTGGCCGATGGGCGCCTGCAGTTGGGTCCCTTTGATGTGGTGGTGGTGGATGAAGCCGGCATGGTCGGCACCGATCACTGGCGCCAACTCTTGTCGGCCACCACGGCCGCGGGAACCAAGACCGTGATGGTCGGCGATGCCCACCAGCTCGAGCCGGTCAAAGCCCGGGGCGGGATGTTTGCTCAACTCTGTGACGAGCTGCCCTGGGCGCAACGCCTGTCCGAACTGTGGCGCCAACACGATCCGGCCGAGCGGGCCGCCTCCCTGGCGCTGCGTGAGGGTGGGCCGGCGCCGGTACGCCGTGCGGTCGACTGGTACCGCACCCACCAGCGCCTCGCGTGTGGGGATCAGGTCACCATGGCCGCCGACGCGCTGGCCGCCCACCACACCGATCTCGCCGCCGGTAAAGATGCCCTATTGCTGGCCGACACCACCGAAATGACTGATGCTCTCAATCGTCGTGTCCACGACCAGACCGTCGCCGACCGCACCGAGCGCGGGCAAGACACCACCACGGTGACCGCAGCCCGCGACCACCACATCAGCACCGGGGATGTGGTGCTCACCCGGCGCAACGACCCCACCATCACCGTCTACCAGGCCGACGACCGCACCCGAACCCTGGCTGAGGCGCCGGTGCGCAACGGGCAACGCTGGCGCGTCGTGAAAGTCGACGACAACCGCGAGCACCCCCGCATCGCCGCCCGCCGCCTCAGCGACGGCGCCTGGGCCGTCTTCAACGGCGATTACTTGCGAGAGCAGGTGCAGCTCGGGCACGCCGTCACCGTGCACGCCGCCCAGGGCGTCACCGCCGACACCACCCACACGGTGCTCGCCGATACCGCCAGCCGCAACCTGGCCTACGTCGCCCTCACCCGCGGCCGCGCATCCAACCACGCCTACCTCTACCAACGCGACCCCGCCGACACCCACCACCACCAAGATGCTGCCGAGGACGGCATCGAGGGGGTGCACTTGGCGCGCCGCGGCACCCCCACCCAAGCCGCCCACGCGCTACGGCAGGTCATCGGCCGCGACGAACCCGCCAAGACCGCCCACCAAATCGCGGACGGCACCCCCACCCAGGACCTGCCCGAGCTCGTCGCCTCACTGGTCGCCGAACACCAGCAGGCGGTCACCCGCCGCCGCACCACCTATAAGAAAATCCAACGCGCACAACAAGATCGAGCTATCGACCGCGACCTCGGCCTCGGCCTCGACCGCAGCCGCAGCCGCAGCCGAGAACAGGAATCCGGCTATGACCTCAGCCTCTAACCACCCCGCCGCTGCCGAACGCATCGACGCGGTCGCCGAGCGTATCGCCACCGACTGGGGACATCACGGCCACACCGCGCTCACCGCAATGATCGCCGAGCTCTACACCGACCTGGCCGTGCTCCCACCGGACTGGAGCTCGCAGCAGCGCGCCAGGGCGATCACCGAAGCCGCTGATACCACCGCTAGCGAACTGACCACCCTGCTGGATGATTCCATCTACCAGCAAGATGACCGCCCGCCAGTCACCGCATACGGCTGGATCATGCACACCGACGACCGTCACCACGCTGTCACCGACATCCTCGCCACCATCACCGATAGCCACCTCACCTGGTGGCTCACCAACGGACTCGCCGACGTCATAGCCGGATGCGAGATTCCGGTTGATCCTTCGGGATGTTGTGCAGGTGCATCCGTCCATCCCGATCTATTCGGCGAATCGCACCTCGTAACCCCGATGACGGGAAGTCGCCGATGATCCGACGATTCGGTGCGCGAGTTTCATCGACAACTCCGCTCATGCGTCGGACGCGTGAAAGGTTCCGTCAACCCGTGATCTTGGACCGAGGGATGTCGTCTTGAAGCGTGTGAATCGCCATAGGTAGGAAGCCAACTGAGCGGTTGGAACGGACGTGGGCCAGTCACCGGCTCGAAAGTAGGCATCAGAACCACCATCAACGAAAACGACACTACCGCATAGGAAGTCGGCTGATTCTGACAGCATGAAGCATATCCAGTCCGCGAGCTGGCTGGGATCGCCGAAGCCTCCGGTTGGGACGGGAAACGCCCGCACGGCTCTAGCCTGATCCGGCGAGGACAGTTGCTCCTGCAACAGCGGTGTGAGGATCGCCCCCGGCGCCAACACATTGAGCCGGATACCGACTCCGGCCCACTCCGGCCGCACCGCCTTGTTCCGTACCCATCGGGTGACCGCAATCTTCGACGCGGCATAGATCAAAGCCGGAGCGCCTTTGCCGAGCCAGCGCACGCTACGCACGGCCTTCTCGGTGTCGCCGGCTAGCAGCGCTCGCACCGTGCGGCGCGGCACTAGGGGGGTGGTGCTTGTTGAGTTGCTGCCGATAACAACTACTTTGGCGTGCTTGGCGGCTGCCAGCGCCGGGCGCCATGTCGTGAGCAGATCGACAACACCAGCAAAGTTCACTTCACCGATCTGCCGCAGTCGCCCGGGTGCGGGACCCAGACCCGCGGCCAGTACGGCACCGTCGAGCATTCCCCCGGAAGCGGTCAGCACCGCCTGGGCCGCTGCGCGGCGGCCGTCGGATGTCGACAGGTCCGCCATCACATCGGCGTGGCGAATATCGACACCGACCACCGTATGGCCGATATCCCGGAGCCGTTGCGCCGCTTGGTATCCCATGCCCGACGCCGAGCCAGTTACCGCGTAGGTGCCCATCGTGCCGGGCCTTAGGTGAGTTCCGTCTCGGTGTCACGCACCACGCAGCGGGTACCCGTGTAGACGGTCGGCATGCATTTCATACAGTGGATACAGGACCCTTCGGCGGCCTGTCCGGCGTGAAAGCTGTTCACCAGACCGGGGTCACGCAGCAGGGCGCGCGCCATGGCCACGAACTGGAAGCCCTCCGCGAGCGCAGACTCGACGGTGGCCATGGTGTTGACGCCGCCGAGCAGGATCAGCGGCATGTGCAGCGTTCGACGGAATTGACGCGCCAGCGGCAAGAAGAACGCTTCCTCAAAGGGGTAGCTGCGGAACAGCCGTCGACCGATCACCCGTAGCCCCAAACCGGCGATGGCGGGCTGTACGGCGATGAATTCGTCGATGGGAGGCCGGCCCCGGAAGTAGTACATCGGGTTGAGCAGCGAGCTGCCGCCGGTGAGCTGCAACGCGTCGAGATGGCCATCTGTCTGCAAGAGGGCCGCGGTCGGCAGGCTGTCGGACAACCAGAATCCGCCGCGCACGCCATCGTCCATATTGAATTTCGCTGTGACGGCGACTGAATCACCTACCTCGGCGCGCACCCGCTCGGCGACCCGGCGGGCGAGTTCGGCGCGCCGGGGCACGTCGCCGCCGAACCGGTCGGTCCGCCGGTTGAGGTTGGGGCTGAAAAACGACGATAAGAGATACCCGTGGCCCATGTGGATCTCGACGGCGTCGAAACCAGCGTCGACAGCGTTGCGGGCGGCGGCACCGAAATCGTCGACGACGGCGGCTAGTTGGGCCTCCGTAGCGCCCTTGACTCGTGCCATCGCCGGCGCGCTGATCCTGGTAGACGGCGCCAACGTGGGCGTGCGATTGGAGCGCACGTTGGCCACCAGTCCGGCGTGGCCGATTTGCGCGCACGCCAACGCGCCCTCAGCGTGCACAGTATCGGTGAGCCGCCGCAAAGCCGGCGCGGTGTCACGATCCAAGACGATGGTGTCGCGATGCACCCGACCCCCCGGGGACACTGAGCAATACGCGACGGTGGTCATCGCCGCGCCGCCACGCGCGACGGCGGCATGAAAATCGATCAGATCATCGCTGACCCGCCCACGGGGCATCACGCCCTCGAACGTGGCGGCCTTGATGAACCTGTTCTTCAGCGTCAGCGGACCCAACGCCATAGGGCTGAATGCCGCCGCCACTGGCATTATTTTCGATACCATTGGCACCATAATACTCCCACGGCAAATGCGAGGAGGCCGGAATGCGGGTGGCAGTTACCGGCGGAACCGGCTACCTCGGGGCGCACACCGTGCGGACCTTGCTGGACGCAGGTCACAGTGTGCAACTACTGGCAATGCCTGCTGACGCTGGAGCGCCGGTGATCGAAGCACTGGGCTGTTTGGGTTCCATGAGCATTGTCACCGGCGACATCCGTGACCCCGATGTGGTGGATCAACTGCTTGACGGCAGCGAAGCCTTGGTGCACGCCGCGGGCGTCGTCGGGACCGATAAGCGCCGGGCCGAGCTGATGTGGGCAATCAACGCCCGTGCGAGCGAGGCCATCGTCACTCGCGCGATTGAACTCGCCTTGGACCCGGTCGTGCTGGTCAGCAGTTACAGCGCCCTCTTCCCCGCGCCGCCCGGTCAGGTGATCGGGCCGGACACGCCGACCACGTCGGGGCGCAGCCCCTATGCCAGGAGTAAGGGCTACGCCGAACGGGCAGCCCGACGGTTGCAGCGCGACGGCGCACCCGTGGTCATCACCTACCCCTCAAGTGTGGTCGGTGCCCCGTTCTATACCGCGCCGGGAGTCACCGAACGCGGATGGGAGCCGATTCTTCGCAGTGGGATGGCGCCGCGGCTGCGCGGCGGGATGTCGATGGTCGATGTGCGCGACATCGGCGAGGTGCATGCTCGGCTGATGCAACCTGGCCGGGGGCCGCACCGATACGTCTGCGGCGGTATCTCGCTGACATTTGACGCGATGATCGACGCGCTCGAAGCGGCAACCGGGCGCCACATTCGTCGAGTTCCCTTATCTCCCAGAGTCTTTCGTGCCGTTGGTTGGGCCTGCGACGTGATCGGCGGGGTGGTGCCGCTCGGTGACGGCCTGAGTTACGAGGCGGCCCTTCTTCTCACTGCCGCAACGCCGACGGACGACTCGTGCACCCTTGCCGACCTGGGTCTGACCTGGCGCTCGCCCCGGCAATCAATTATCGACTCCATTGGCGCTCACAACGCCGACACCGCCGGTCAATAAGGCGGTGATCTGCCCGCGCAGCGGTGCGGAATCATCCTCGGAGGCAACGGTTGTCACAAAGAGCGCCGCACCCGCAGCCATCGCCAACACCGCACGCGCAACCAGTTCGGACCTCTGCTGTTCGGCGGCGGACACAGCGCACACATCTTCGGCAAACAGTTCCACCGCCGGCCCGCTGAAATTCGACCATAGTGCCCGGCGGAGTGCGGGGTTCTCCTCCAGCGCCAGCAGCAACCAAGGCAGTGCCGCCTTGACCTCGGGGCGGCTGAACAACTCATGGCTGCCGCGGACCACCCACTCGATCCAGCCATCGACGTCGGTTCCCGCGAACGGTGCCAAGTCCGGCGTCACACCGAGAATCGCGTCCAGCACCAGCGCCGCCTTGGACGGCCAGCGCCTCGCAAGGCTTGCCCGTCCCACACCGGCGTGCTGTGCTACCAGTCGCAGGGACACGCCATGCCAACCATTTTGCGCCAGCAATTCGCGCGCGACCACCAAAACGCGCTCATCAATGGACGCATCCCGAGGGCGCCCCGACTTCGATCCGCTGTCATCGCTCACTGGTGCACCATCCTTGTGTCGGTGATCTTGGATGGATTGCCGATGCACCCGCGGTGCCGCTGATCTATCGCCCTGCTCGCTCGACACTGTTGATGTCCAGTGTGAGTTCTGCGGAGATCAGTGGTTACCCGGGCCACGCCGACCGTCGACAGGGCTATGCGCCACCGAGCGCCGCACAGTGAGCGAACCGGCAGACGTGACCCGGAACCAGCACATAAGGGTGCCTCCCCACTGGGACTAGCAGCGAGGAGGCTGTCATGAAGTCTGCCCGAAAAACCCTTCCACCGGAACCCGACAACGGACTCACCTGCGGAATCGACTGGGCCCGCGACAACCACGCCATGTCGATCATCGATACCACCGGCCGCGAAATCACCCGCCATATGATCACCCACGACGCGGCCGGGCTGCGGGAACTGCTGACCGTGCTGACCACGGCCGGCGTCACCGAGGTCGCCATCGAACGTCCCGACGGTCCCGTCGTCGATGCGCTGCTGCAGGCGGGCATCACCGTGGTTGTGATCAGCCCCAACCAGGTCAAGAACCTTCGGGGCCGTTACGGCTCGGCCGGCAATAAAGACGACCGATTCGACGCGTTCGTCCTCGCCGACACCCTGCGCACCGACCGTGCCCGGCTGCACCCGTTGCTGCCCGACGCACCGTCCACCGTCGCGTTGCGACAGGCGTGCCGGGCCCGCAAGGACCTCGTGGCTCACCGCGTCGCGGTTACCAACCAACTCCGCGCTCATCTGATGATCGTGTTCCCCGGCGCAGTTGGTCTGTTCGCCAACATCGACAGTCCGATCAGCTTGAAGTTCTTGTCCCGCTTCGATTCCCAGGACCGTGCCGACTGGCTCTCGGTTACCCGCATGGCCAACTGGCTGGCCAGTGTCAGCTACAGCGGCCGCACCGACCCTGCCGAGCTCTACCGCCACCTGCAGGCCGCGCCGCGTGGCGCCGCCGGCATCGACGGGGCCACCATCACCGCCGCATTCGTGGCCACCTTGCACACGCTGGCCGCCCAGATCAAAGTCCTCGATGACAGCATCGCCGACCAACTCGCCGCCCACGCCGACGCACACATCTTCACCAGTCTGCCCCGCTCCGGAACCTTCCGGGCCGCTCGCCTGCTCGCCGAAATCGGAGACTGCCGCGGACGATTCCCCACTCCCGACGCCTTGACCTGCCTGGCCGGTGTCGCCCCCTCGACCCGCCAATCCGGCAGGGTCAAACACGTCGGATTCCGTTGGGCTGCAGACAAACAACTCCGCGACGCCGTATGCGATTTCGCCGGTGACAGCCGCCGCGCCAACCCCTGGGCGGCTGACCTCTACAACCGAGCCCGCGCCCGCGGCCACGACCACCCCCACGCCGTACGCATCCTGGCCCGCGCCTGGCTCTACGTCATCTGGCACTGCTGGCAAGACGGAGTCACCTACGACCCCGCCAAACATCGCGCCCTCCAGACCCTGCTCAACCAAGATCAACACCGGGCAGCTTGACACAGGGCAACTCACACCACCACCCCCAGTTCTGTTCGCCAGCGTCGCGGCTACCGGGATCGCAGCCGCGCCTATCTCTTTCGCCAATCCTGCTCTGCCACCCCGCCACCCCGCCAGCACCTCCGGCTCCAGGCTGCTGCTACAACCCCTGACGGCACGTCGTGCACGACCTCGGCCAGAGCAACCTCGCCGGTTGGTCTGTCTCGTTTCTAGAGAAACGAGACACCCCTTCGCCGGCCACTCCCCCGTTGCATAGCCCCTGGTCGAGCTGTCTCATTTCTCGTCTCACACAGCGTGTCTCAGATCCTCGCTGTCGGTGGTCAGTGAGACAGTCAAGGCATGACGGCGACCCTCGGCTATGCGCGAGTCAGCACCACCGGCCAGGACCTCGACGCGCAGCTGGCCACCTTGGCGGCCGCGGGGGTCGACGACAACCGGGTTTTCACCGACAAAGTCTCCGGTGCGGTGCACACCGATCGGCCAGGCCTGGCGGCCATGCTGCACTACGCCCGTGAAGGCGACACCGTGGTAGTCACCGCCATCGACCGACTCGGGCGCTCAGTCGTCGAAGTCACCCACACCATCGCAGACCTTAGCCAGCGCCGAATTCTGTTGCGCGCCTTGCGAGAAGGCGTAGACACCGGCACGCCGACAGGTCGGGCCGTAGCGGCGATCATGGCGACGCTCGCTGAACTCGAGCTCGAGCTCGGCCGGGAGCGCCGCGCCGCCTCTCGCGAATCCCGCCGCGCCCGCCATTTGCCGGCGACCAAACCGCACAAGCTCAGTGCCGAACGCCAAGACCAATTGAGACGACTAGCCGCGACCGGCGAACCGATTGGTGCACTCGCCGACGCCTTCGGTATCGGTCGAGCCACGGCGTACCGCTACCTGGCCAAACCAAGTTCGTCATCAGGAGTCGCCTAATGACCAGCACCGATCTGCACCCGACGACTCATCTGCGCGCCGCGGCGTGGGTTCCCGATGACGTCGAAGATCGGCCGTACGAGCACGCGATCGCCCTGGCCGCCGATTGGATCTGGGAACGCAGCCAGGACGAGGACCTCGCGCCGCTCCTGGTGAGCAACGCCCAAAATGCCGCGAGCTTCGGCTATGCCGACCTCGACGAGATCATCCGAGCAGGTGGGCATGCCACCCCGCAAACCCGCAACCGGCCCGACCGGGGGCCCGTCCTGGCTTTCGTGCCAGACGAACGGTCGTTGCACTTCGCGATGGACCTCGCCCGCGGTCATTCACTCGCTGTCGTCGAGGGCTCCACACCCTTGGCCGAGTGGGCCGCTGGCTCGGCCGCCATCAACCTGCTGACAGGAGAGGTCACGGTATCTGAATTGGCCGATGACGTGCGCAAAGACCTCGATTCCGTCATTTTCTACGGAGGTCGCAACGGCTGGACCGGAGCAGACGACAAGGCCCAAGCACGGCGATTTCTCAGCAACCACATCAGCAGCGGCCGGCTCACGCCTGATCAGGCCGCCGCTCACGTGCTGTCATCTCAATCCGTATCCGACCGTGGAGCCAAGCGACTGCGCGACCTCCTCAGCAGCCACAGCCGTTAAATCCATTAGAGCACAAGGAATCTCATGAATCCGGCAGACCCTCGGGACCGAGGAAGACCTGGAACATCTGGCCCAGAACGGCCTGTTGGAGGAAAGCCACGCGCTGGATCTCAAGAGGGAGCTGGGATCGGGCAACGCAGCCAACAAGGATCTGGCGAAAGACATCGCCGCATTCTCCCTCGACGGCGGGACGATCCTGATCGGCGTCGACGAGGACACCTCACCGCCT
>WBZP01001802.1_pt2 | contig 22222 bp, 17 predicted proteins | sample 5204301 | NCBI WGS metagenome assembly WBZP01 (sample SAMN12412401, study PRJNA552823) | activated sludge metagenome | isolation source: activated sludge from nitrification reactor of wastewater treatment plant... | place: USA: Pennsylvania | collected 2017
CCGGTAGCGGGCATCTTACATGAACAAACCGATGCCCGGGCAATGGGCCGCGACTTCAGCACGCTGGCAGGTCAGTTGACCCTCACGGGTGCGTTGAAATTCCCTGCGCTGGTATGCGTCACTTCTTCGCTACGGGAGGAAGGGAAGACTTATACGGCCGCTGGTCTTGCCGCGGCGTTCACCCGATCCGGTCGTCGCGTGTTGCTGGTTGACCTTGATCTCCGCAGCGAAGTCGTGGGTGAGTCTCCGCTCGGGATATCCGAAGTCATCGAGCGCGGACTGGATCCCGCCGGACTATGGACCCAACAGGCTGACGGTTACAACCTGCTTGCTGCCGGTAGCAGAGCAGAAGATCCGGTCGCCCTGATGCAGCGCCCTGAATTGCCCGGTTTATTTGAAAAGCTGAAAAGGCAGTTTGACCTCGTGATCGTCGATACGCCGGCAACTGCTTATGTCCTGGATGCGGTCCCGGTGCTCAAGCAAGCCGATCTCTGTCTGTATCTGTTGCGTGCAGGCCAAACGCCTGTCCATCAGGTTCCCTTTGCCGAACAATTATCCGTCACCTACGATCTGCAGAACGTCCGGTTCATCCTGAACGGCATGCCGCCGGTGGTCAATTACAGCGGTGACTTTACCGGAAGTCGCTTCCGCTACGGTGTTCGCCTGGAGAGTCGGTTTGCCAAACTTCGTCATTACCTGCGTGCCTACGTTTCATGAAACGACTGCTGAATATCTATCATAACAATCGCCAGGCACCGGTTGCCTTGCTGGACCAGGCTTTGGTCAGCGGGGCCAACTTCGTGACGGGCGTGCTGCTTGCGCGATTCCTCGGCTTGAAGGAATACGGAGTCTTCGCAATGGCCTGGCTGGTAGTCTTGTTCTTCGGAAGTATCCAGCAGTCATTCATCATCGCTCCGTTGCAGACCCTGCTTCCCAAGCGAGAGCAAGAGGAACGTGCAAGCCTGCGGACGTCCTTGTTCCTGATCCAGTTGTGCATGGGCTTGTTGGCGATGCTGCTGACCTGGGGTTTCTGTCATCTGTCGAAGACCTTGTTTCTCGATCAGACCCCACTCGGAACGCTCACGCTTGTCTTGCCGATCACCGTCTTTACCTTTCTGATGAACGAGTATTTCCGAAAGCTGTTCTTTTCGGAAGGAAGGCAGACGACTGCCCTTATCCTCGACCTGATCTCCTACGGTACGCAGATCCTGGGACTCTTGTTGGTTGCATCGGCGGGAGAATTGGACCTTCGTCGCGCGCTCATCATCATCGCCAGTTCCAATAGCATCTCGACGGCATACGGATTGATGCGTTCGCACGGACTATCGGCGGATTTTCGTCATTTCACCCGGCATCTGAAAGAGATCAGTTCCTATTCCGGCTGGCTGATCGGCACTTCGTTGTTGCAATGGTGTTCGGGGAATTTCTTCATCATCACGGCGGGCGGCTTGTTAGGACCGGCTCCGGTAGGAGCGATCCGGATGGCGCAGAACGTAGTCGGGGTGTTGAACATCCTTTTTCTGGCCATGGAGAATTTCATACCGTCGAACGCGGCGCGGATCTATCAGCAGCAAGGACTTCGTTACCTCTATACCTACTTGCGGCAGGTGATGTTCCTGGCCGGCGCGGCTACCCTGGCGGCTTTGAGTCTGATCATGGTTTTCGCCCGGGAGATCATCGGCATGTTGTACGGAGCGGGATTCGAGCAGTATGATGACGTCTTGTTCGGTTTCTCGATTTTATACGTATTCGTCTTCACCGGGCTGCCGTTGCGCTACTTCATCCGGACCATTGAGAAGAATCGCGACATCTTTGTTTCATACGTCCTCAGTGCCGGTACGAGCCTGTTGCTGGCGGGACCGATCGTCAGTTCCTTCGGTATTGCCGGCGTCATTGCCGGTCTGGTCATCGCACAGGTGATCGTCCAACTCTGGTTCCTGTATTCCCTTCGTCCTGAAATTTCAAGTTTATGGAAATCATCCACCTGATCCTCGGAAAAGCCAACCCTGATCGCATGAATGGCGTCAACCGCGCTGTTCATCATCTCGCCACAAGTCAGGCGCAGAACGGACTGCGTGTTAGCGTCTGGGGAATTACGCCGACACCAGAATCCGCTTATCCGGACGGCCGGCAGTATGCGACCCGGCTATTTCGTTCGCGAAAGAACAAGCTGGGGTTGGATCACGCGCTCTCCAAAGCGTTACAGGAAGTCCATCCCGGAACGGTCTTCCATTTTCACGGCGGATTCATTCCAGAGTATTTCCATGCAGCCCGGTTGTTGACACGGAAAGGTGTCCCGTACATTTTCACGCCGCATGGCAGCTACAACACCGTCGCGCTGCGAAAGAGTGCCTGGATCAAGAAACTCTACTTTCCCTTGTTTGAGCGATTCGTGCTGAACCATGCCCGCGCCATTCATCTGCTGGGCCACAGCGAAGAGCTTGCCATGCAGCAGTTGCATACCAAAGCGCGGCACCACGTTGTACCCAACGGCCAGGACCAATCGGAGCTACAACATCATCACCGAGAATTGCCGCGAACCCAATCTCCCGTCTTCGGGTTCTGCGGTCGCATCGACGCGTATACCAAAGGCCTCGATACGCTTGTATCCGCCTTTGCTGACTATGTCGCGGCCGGTAACCCGGGTGAATGCTGGATCATCGGCGACGGTCCTGATCGTACCAAACTCGAACAGCAGGTGCGTCGCCTCAATTTGCAGGACCGGATCGTCTTCTTTGGTGCCCTGTATGGCGAAGAGAAACTGAACCGGATCGCGAACATGGACGTATTTCTCCATCCTTCGCGCAACGAGGGATTACCCACTGCGGTACTGGAAGCCAGTGGCCTGGGCGTCCCTTGCATTGTGAGCGAAGAAACAAACGTCGGTTCGGTGGTTCGCCGGTTCAATGCCGGTATCGTTTTGGAAAAGAACAACGTACAAAGCCTGAAAGAATCCCTGGTGCGATTCCGATATGAATCGAACCGTTTTTCACTTTCTCCGTTGAAGGAGAATGCCAAACGCATGGTAGAGGAGGAGTTTGACTGGCGGATCATCGCCCATCGCCTCCAGGCTCTCTACCTGTCCTGAACATGCTGGACGACCGTTACATCCGAATCCTGACCCGTTGGCTGGTCGTGATCCTCTTCCTGAAGATCGCCGGCTACTTTACGCTTTCGGAAAATGTCGCGGTTACCCGGGTCTTGAAAATCATCTTACGAACCGGCATGACCGTGGCCATTATCCTGGTATACCGGGATCTGCGCAGCCGGGGTGCGTTCGCGATACGGGAATTCGGAAACCTCATCGTTCCGGTGCTTTACGGCGCTTACCTTTTTCTTGGTTTCCTTTCGCTGTTCTGGAGCTCCGACCCTGGATATTCGGCGCTGCAACTGGGAATGATTGTAGAGAGTTTCGTCTTCGCGTATTACTTCGTTCTGGTCTATCGGCTGGTGTTGCACTACCGTCCCGATGCGTCACTGCGCGTGAGTCATTTGCTTTCTCGGTCCACCGGGATGGTACTCGTGGTCTTTCTGCTGGGCGTCATTCTTCTTCCGGAAAAATTCTATCGATTGACCCATGGTGGCGAGGAGGCGCGATTGGGTGGTTATCTGATGAATCCCAATGAACTCGGCATGCTAAGCGTGGTCGGTGCCGGCATGTGCTGCCTGGAGCTCTTGAAGGGAACGAAAAAAGGGTGGCCGATCTTTTTCCTGTTAGTGGCGATCACGGCGCTTGTCCTGACGGGTTCGCGTTCCTCACTGATCGGATTCACCTTGGTATTGCTGTATTTCGTGAACAAGAGCAGTAACCGTAAAGTGAAGCTGGCGACCGTGGTGACCATGATTGCCGCATTTCCGCTGGCGGTATCCACCATCATCTTCAAGGGAGGCGATGTGGAGGAAGTGATGAACATGACCGGTCGGATTCCGTTCTGGACAGCCTTGCTGACAGAAGGCTTACCCAAGGAACCCTTACTGGGTTTCGGCTTCATGCGTATCGCGTATGAGGATTATTTCCAAAGTGTCCACACCTATGCCGGTCAGATGACGCACAACACCTTTATCCAGGTGGTCATGAACCTCGGCCTGGTGGGGCTCGCGCTGGTGTTGATCCAGGTCGCGGTGACGATCGTTGCCTTTGTTCGGAACAAGGACGAGAACTTTCGACGATTCTTCGTGGCGCTCTTCATCCCGATCATCATCAATTCGTTCACGGAGTTCGGGATCTTCGGCGAGACGAACTACGGCATTCTGTTTTACCAGTTGTTGCTCTTTTTCCTGGCCGTGCGCGTCTCGACACGACCGAGCCTGAAGGAGCAAGTGTTGACCAGGGCACTGCAACGACCGCGACCGCGCTACCAGTCGGTTTCCTGATTTTGGAATTCCGTTCCTTTTTCTGAACGTTCCGGGGCCTTATCGGCCCTTTTTTATTGTAAATCTTTCTGAATTCGAGGGTTTTCCTTGATGGCACGGTTTGGGCCTCGTGCGCGCGCTCAATTAGCCCAATATGTTTCATTCCCTTGATCTTCCTGTTTTCCTACGTCTCTTTACCAGCGGCGATGTCGACCTCTTTACTCCCGGCAACCGCGAATCGGGCTTGCCCGTCGCGCCATCGCAGGAGCACACTTCCCGACGTCGCCTCGCCATCCTGCGTGATGACGCGGAAACGTCCGCTGTCAGCACCTGGGCTGATTTCATTCTGCATCTTCACGGTTCGTCCCGTTCACTGAACGGCTATACGGCCACCACGTTTTGTTGCGTGAACAATCCTGACGGATCCATCCGCTGGATGTATCCGGAGGGCACGCGGCATCCCAATTTCTTGCGTTTATATAATTCCGGTTCGATCAAGGCGCAGGCTTATCGCGCGATCGTTCGCGGCGCTTTTTTCCTTGGACAAGGAAAGCGCGTCGCGGATCGCCGGATCACGATTTACGCAAGACACGAAACACACCTTGAACGCATCTTGTCGGCGCTTTCGGTGGATGGGTATTCCATCTTCACCGGAACAGTGGGAGAGAACAGAAAGTGCGTGGTGGAGGTTCACCGATCCGGTCGGACGACCCACTTTGTGAAGATCCCGCTGAACCGTAATTCAGCTCAGTTGCTGGAGAATGAGAACCGGACGTTGGCCTACCTGGGCCGCGCCGGTTTTCGTTCCCTGCAGATCCCCCAGAGCGCCTGCCATTCCAGCGGCGCGATCTTTCTCAGTGATGTAAAACCGGCCCGCGTGAAGCGCAGCCGCCGATTCTCTTCGCTTCATGCGAAAGCTTTGTGCGAATTGTACCAGCGCTACCTGACCGTCGATCAACTCGGAGAATCCGACTTCTTTGAACGGGTCATGCAGAACCTGTATCTGCTGCGGCAGCGATCCTCGCGTCTGCAACAACGCGGCATGCAGCCGTTATTCCGTAAGTTAGAGCAACTCTTCCGCAGCATCGATCCCACACAGCGTGTTCACCTGGCGGCGAGCCACGGTGATTTCACGCCATGGAACACGTTTGTTTCGGAGGAGCGCGTGCATGCGTACGACTGGGAGTTGTCGCGCCGCGATGCGCCGTTGCTTTCCGACCTGTTTCACTATGTCATCCAGGGCGAAGTGATGCAGCACCGCAGCAGCTATGGTACGATCCGGGAAGAACTGGAGCGCGCCCTCTCGTTACCGGAGGTCGCCGATCTTTGTCAGAAGTTCCGGATTGATCCGATGCTGCATTACCGGCTGTATCTCCTGTCCAATGTAAGCTACTACCTCAACCTGTATGTGACCCAGGAGCAACTGCACCCGCAGGCGCGCTGGGTCATGGATGCCTGGGAGCAAGCCATCACCGAGCTGTTGCCTGCCGATGTTGCGCGCAGCCGTCGGGAAGAGTTCCTGGAACAGTTCTTCGAACGCTACAAGCAGGCGCCGTACGCCGCGCTCAAATACATCCACGGCTCGGTGGAAGCCATGGGGCCGTTCACCGATCTGGATCTGGTCGTTACGCCGGAGTTCCGCGATACGGTGATCGAAGACGCGCGCCGGCATCCGTCGGTGTTCAAATCGCGTGTACACCGGAAATCGTTCATGACGACCCTCGAGCTGTATTTCCGTGATCAGTCGTATCTCAGCATCGACCTCCTGACCGACTTCCACCGCAAGGACGTTGCCTACCTTGAGCCGACCCGTTTGTTGCGCAGCGCGGCACCCGGGCGTTCCCATGTCCGGATGCCGGACGAGCGTTTCGGATTCGAGTATGCCTGGCTGTTCAACCTGTTGAACGGAAGCGGCCTGCCTCAGCGTTATCGTACCTATTATCAGTCGTTGACGGCAGAACAACGCGAGCGTATCTTGTCGCATATCAATTCTTCTTTTGGTTTCGAAGCGGTATCGCTGGAGGAGTTCTATGATTATTCCCCTTACCGTCGTCAGCAGGTCATCCGGAAACTGAAGCAGTCTTCGGCCAATTCCACCGTTTCCCGCTGGATCCGTTCGTTGTCCTATGCAGCGGATACCGTTCGGTCCCTCTTCGAGCGTCGCGGCATGATGATCACCCTGACCGGTGTGGATGGCGCAGGTAAGTCCACCATCATCGACGAATTGAAACAGTTATTGAGCGAGAAGTTCCGCCGGAAAGTCGTGGTGTTGCGTCATCGACCCTCGCTGCTGCCCATCCTGAGTGCCTGGAAGCATGGTAAGCACCATGCGGAGGCGATCGCGGAAGCGCGCGGTCCGCGTGGCGGCAACAACAGTGGTAAGCTCTCTTCACTTGCACGATTCCTCTACTATTATTCCGACTATCTCCTGGGGCAGTTCGTGGTCTATGCGCGCTATCAGTTGCGCGGGTATACCGTCTTGTACGACCGGTACTATTTCGACTTCATCGTTGACGCGCGTCGTTCGAATATCAGCCTGAGCGAAGGGTTCACCCGATCGTTGTACCGATTGGTGCGTAAGCCGGACCTCAACATCCTGTTATACGCGCCGGTGGACGATATCCTCCGCCGCAAGCAGGAACTGGATGCTGAAACGATTCAGCAACTGACCGACGGCTATCTGCGGCTCTTCGATCGGTTGTCGGGCGCTTCGACGCGATCGGTTTACCTGCCCCTCGAGAATACGGATAAGGAACGCACGCTACGGGTCATCGAAAGCGCGATCGTTAAAGCTGCCTGATCCATGAAGACGCTGTTGGAGCATATCATTCGGCTTCGCAACCCGCATTTCAGGTTCGACGAAGCGGTGACCAGCCGCCTGTTGTCTGCCTTCGCCTGGTCGTATGGCTGCAACTATCTGCGCGGTCTGCGCCTTTTGCTGTTGGCGAAAATGCCGCGGCATGTACTGCTTGGGCGCGGCGTCGGGTTTTTCAACTCGCCGAACATTCGCCTTGGACGTTGGGTAAAGCTTGGGGATCATGTTCAGCTGAGCGCAGCCGGCACTGGGGAGCTGGTGATCGGCGACCATAGCGGCATCGGGGCCTTTAGTCGGGTGGTGATCGCCACCTCGTTCAATCAGCTCGGTTCGCATATCCGGATCGGAAGGAACGTAGGCATCGGTGAATTCGCATACCTGGGCGGCGGCGGCGGACTGGAGATCGGCGACGATTGCATCGTCGGACAGTATTTCAGTTGTCACCCGGAGAATCACATCACCGTTGACCCCAATCGGCCGATTCGCATGCAAGGCGTTACACGCAAAGGCATTCGCGTCGGCAAGGATTGCTGGATCGGCTCCAAGGTCACCTTACTGGACGGGGTTGAAATCGGCGACCATTGCGTCATCGCTGCCGGAGCGGTCGTTACTCGCTCCATGCCGTCGGGTTCCGTGATCGCCGGCGTTCCAGCACGTGTCATTCGTTCACGCAGCGCGGACGAGCCGGTTACCTGTCAACATCGCGCATCCTGATTCATTATTACCGCCCATGAAAACGATTCTCCTCACTGCCTATGCCATCAACCCGTACAAGGGTTCAGAAGACGGCATGGGCTGGAATTTTGTATTGCAGGCAGCGCGTCACCAGCGCGTGATCGCCGTTACGCGTCGGAACAACCGCCCGCACATCGAACGGTATTTATCGGAGCATGCGGTAGCACAAGCCAGTAACATTACGTTCCTGTATTTCGACCTGCCCGCCTGGACCCGGTTTTGGAAAAAAGGACCAACGCTTTCACTGATCTACTTCTATATGTGGCAGATCAGTCTTCCTTTCTTCCTGATGCGCTATCGGAAACAGGTCGACATTGTCCATAACCTGAACTTTCATAACGACTGGACGCCTACTTTCCTTTGGCTGCTGCGCAAACCGATGGTATGGGGACCGGTGGGCCATCATCCGTTGATCCCCAGGCAATTCATTCTTCCCATCTATGGCCGGAAAGCCTGGCTGGCGGACCGCGCACGATGGGCCATGAAGATCATCTTCTGGAAGCTCGATCCTTTTCTGCGCATTGCCGCAAACAAGGCCGACCTGATCCTGACGATGAACAGCGAAGCGCGTGCTCGTTTGGGGTTCTCTGCAGAAAAGGAGTTTCGTTGTTCTTCGGTTGCTTCCGAGGATGTGACGTGGCAGCGCCGGACAACCAAGAACGGCTTGAAAGTACTTTCGGTCGGACGATTCGTACCGTTGAAGGGATTCGATGTCACCCTGCGTTCGTTCGCCAAGTTCTATCATGCATTACCGGTTGAAGCGCGGCAGCACGTCAGCCTGACGCTCGTCGGCGATGGCCCGGAACGCGCGAAGCTGGAACGCATGACCGACGAATTGGGCATTCGCGAAGCCACGAAGTTCATTCCCTGGATCCAGCGTGCCGAACTGGCGGACTTATACCGGGCCTCGGATGTGTTTCTGTTTCCCTCGCATGAAGGCGCAGGCATGGTCGTATCGGAAGCGATGAGCTATGGCTTACCGGTGGTCTGTTTCCGCAACAGCGGGCCGGGCGAGTTCGTTTCGCTCGCCAGCGGGTTTCGTGTTCCGTACGATGCGTACGATCGATGCATCGACCGCTTCGCGACGCATCTTCGTGAATTGCACGATGACACGGCCATGTGGGCGCGTATGTCGGAGTATGCACGGATGTCTTTCGAAGAACGTTTCGAATGGTCGAACAAGGGCGCTGTGCTGAAGAACGCTTATGGTCGCCTGGAGCAGCAACAACGTATCCTTGCGGTGCAGCTGATGAACGATTTCTCCGGCAGTCCGCAGGTGTTGGCAAATGCCATCCGGGGATTTGTCAAGGAAGGCCGAAAGGTCGAACTGTATTGTTCTTCCGCTACCCGGGAAGGATTTCTTTCCGGCTTGCCCGTGAAGACACATGCGTTCTGGTACCGTTTCTATCCCAATAAATGGAAGCGACTGCTGGCGCTGACTACCAGCCAGGCGCATTTGTTTCTGAAGATCCTATTCAAGGCCCGGAAGAACGATATCGTGTACATCAACACCCTGCTGCCTTTTGGCGCTGCTATCGCCGCAAGACTGCGTGGAGCCCGTGTGATCACCCATTTGCACGAGACCAGCATACAGCCGACTTCGTTGAAGAAGTTCCTGCGTTATGTCGTGGAGCATACGGCCAGCCGGGTCGTACATGTGTCGTATTTCCTGCGCGAACAGGAATCGTTCACGAAACCGGAACAATTGGTCGTCTATAACGCGACCAGCGAGGATTTTGTCCGTATGGGTGCGTTGCATCGTTATGAGGCCGGCGATCAACATCCTTTCACGGTCCTCATGCTGTGCTCACTGAAAGCCTACAAAGGTGTATTCGAGTATGCGGAACTCGCCCGTCAACTCCCGGATCTGCGTTTTGAGCTGGTATTGAATGCGAGCGAATCAGAAATCGCCTGCTTTTTTAGCGATCGTTCTTTGCCGGCCAACCTACAAGTGCATCCGCGACAAAGCAATGTTCACCCGTTCTATCAGCGCGCACAGCTGGTGTTGAACCTTTCGCATCCGGATCAATGGGTGGAAACGTTCGGCATGACGATTCTTGAATCCATGAGCTACGGTATACCCGAGATCGTACCCGATATCGGCGGCCCTACCGAGTTGGTCGACCACGGAGTAAATGGATTTCGCATCAATGTCAGCGAGCTGGACCGCATTGCGGCCACCATCCGGTTCCTCGAACAGAATAGGGGAGAATGCATCCGCTTGTCCGCTCAGGCGCGTATCAAAGCAGGTCATTTCACCATCGGGAAAATGCAATCGGAGTTGGGGAAGGCCGTTACCTGGAGTAACTGATCGAGATCTTTATCAGCAATCAAGTCACGACAGGCGCCTTCAGGGTGCCTGTTTTTTTTCGCAGGTAGGGCTTCTCTATGAGCCACCAGGACATTGCCGCGAGTGAATAGGTAGCCGCGGCTACTATCCAGAAATCCGAAAGCGTCCGGATCTGTTGAAGTTCAACGATCGCGTTCACGGCTACCATGTGGTAGATGTAAACACCATAAGACAAATCCTGTCGGTGCAAGAGTTTGTCGGCAAGCCCGGGCAGGGTGTAAGCACAGGAAATAGTCAGCAATCCCAGTACAAGCCGGGAGAGGGGCAAACGGATCACCTCCGGTATGGGAGCGCTTACCAGCGATGCATAAACGATGATCCAGATCAGCGCTTTGCCTTTCAATATAGGGGATTCGTGCAGGGCGCGCCGGCGCATCCAAATACCGAGCAGGAACAAGGAGAAGTGGGGGAGGAAGGTCACCTGTAGCCATTTCTCCGTGTGACGTGGGATATCCAGTGTCCATAACAGAGCGCTGAGCAGAAAGAAGAGGACCAGCAGCACTCCCAGTACTTGATCGTTTTTCGATTTGCGCAACAGGACCACGTAGAGCAGGGGTAGGAGCAAATAGAACTGCAATTCGACGGTAATCGTCCATAGGCTGCCGTTGAGGACACCCGTTCCGTACTCGCGTAGAAAAACCGGGTTGAAGAATTGAACAAACGAAATTTGTCCCAGCAGCCAGGGCAGGGTTTCCCATCGCGAGAAATCCACGTTTCCAAAATAGTTTGCAGCGAGTACGGAGATGCCGAGGCAACACCATAAGGCCGGAAAGATGCGCAGGAAGCGGTTGGTGAAATAATCGGCTGGCGATCTGCTGCGCTCCAGGGATGCGGAGACAAGAAATCCGCTGATGATAAAAAACACCGGTACGCCCGGGAATCGGTCCATCCATTGGAACCAGGCCGATTCGGTATCCAGGCCAAGATGGTGAAACGAATGCGCCACCATGACCTGGCTGGCCGCGAGTATCCGGAGCAGGTCGAAATTGTTGCGCGAAAAGGAGTCCGTTTTCACCATTCGTTCGGGCGAAAGTATCGAAGTTCTCCGTCCGGCCAGAGTCATTGCGCCTGCTTGTGTGCTGAGGTTAACAAGCCAGAAGACTATCAGACGATTCCAGAAATAGAATTGTTGGTTCAGAATAGGATTCTAATCCCAGATTGGGAACAAAGAGGGATAGGAGAACCCTTAATACGTCGTTTTTTCGAAGAAATGGCCCGGTGGCACAGCTATGGCAAGGCGGGCGCAGCCAATGAACCGCCTGATTATGTTTCGACGCTCCAATTTTCTGGCCTCTGCCATCGTCGCCTTGTTGTTCCTGTGTTCAGGTCACCCGGCATCTGCCCTGACCTATTACAGCCGGACCAGCGGGGGACTCTGGACCAACCCCACCACCTGGTCGACTGTGACCTATGGTAACGCCACCAACACAGGTACGTTTCCCGGCGCCGGTGATAATGTCTTTATCGGCGACGGATATACGATCTACTTCAACACCAATGGTGGCTGCAATAATATCACCATCGGACAGGGAGCATCCGGCGCGTTGGAGTTCTTCAACCTGGCCATCTACTGGATGACTGTGACGGGCGATATAACAATCAATGCCGGAGGACGTATGGCCTACGGTTACAACAGTTCCCGTGCTCACATCTTGTATCTCGAAGGCGATCTCACGAATAACGGCACGGTCGATTTCTATTTCGATTCCAACGACCACGTTGCCTTCGTTGCACAAGGAGCAACACATACGGTCATAAGCGGTACAGGCACCTGGGACCTCAACAGCGTGCTGATGTCGAAATCCGTTTCCCGAACCAATTCGCTGGAAGTTCAATCATCCGCATTCGAAACCGCGATTCGCACCCTTACGCTTAACTACGGTACTTACATCCACAACAATACCGGTACGTACGGTATCGGTACCGGAACCGATTATACGATTGCCCCGAACGTGGCGATTGACGGTCGTGCCGGTACCCTGAATTTATCGAGCGGATCCAACTTCGTTTACCTCCAGGGAGCTCTGTATGTATCGGGCGGAACCGTGAACATCGCCTCGTCTACCGGGACGGGCGGTATTCGATCCGACCAGGGTGCAGCCGGCATTGTACCCTACCTGCAGGTTTCATCCGGCAACCTCGTAGTTCCGGGAAGCATCAGTTTTCGAACCACTTCTTTCTCCGAACCCTTCAGTTATAATCAAAGCGGAGGTACCGTACTGGTGCATTCCGGGTCGACCGGTGTAACTTCAGAAGTGTTTTACATCACCGATCAGGCCAGCAGTTCGTTCGTGATGAGCGGCGGCACACTGAACCTGCAACGTCCGAATCGCACCGGCGGTACGGTCGTCGATATGTTTATCTGCGGTGCTGTTGGTACCGTGAACTCCACCGGTGGTATCGTGCAATTCGGGAACGCCTCTACGCCGGTGGGTTCTGCGTTCAATTTCCGGCCGTTCCCGAATTCGACCTACCCGGCTTTCCGAATCACAGGACCTTCTGGTTCCGGTAATTCACTTCGCACCTCCAACGCTTCTACTTCTAACTTCCGCTTACTGGCTATGGTCATCGATGCCGGAACCACGTTCGATATCCGTTCTATCGCAGGGACGGCAGGTAACAGCAAACGCATGAGCCTGCGCGGGACTTTTGACGGCAGTTCGACCTGGTACAACGACGGCACCTTCAACCCTCGCTCAGGTGAGGTGGTATTCGAAGGCACTGCTGCACAAACAGTCGACGGCAGTACCGATACCTGGTTCTATAATCTGACGATGAACAATGCCGCCGGTGTAACGCTGAATTCGCCGCTCTTTGTCGACAATTTCCTGACGATGACGAATGGCGTCATCCATTCGGACTACACGAACCTTCCTTCCGTTTCTTCTTCCGGTAATACGAGTATTGGTACTTCCACCTCCTATATCGACGGTCCGTTCAACCAGATCTACGCCCAAACCGCTGCTGCAACGGGTTACTTTCCGCTGGGAAAGGGAGCGAACTGGCGACCGATGACACTCACACCTTCACACACGACCAGTGATAGTGTGAACTACGTTGGTGAGATGATCGAATCCGCTGCCTCCGGCCTCCCATACACGCTTCCGGGATCCTTGTCTGCCGTGTCGGCTCGTCGTTACTGGTTGATCACCAATACCAACACCGGGATCTTCAATAATGCAACAGCACGACTGTACTATGGAACGGATGACGGCGTCACCGACCGTCTCTCTCTCCGGGTAGGCCAGGCCATTTCTCCCAACTGGGTGAACCGGGGCGGAACAGGTACGGCCAACGGAACCGGTAATATCACCTCCAGCTCATTCAATGCCTGGGGAGCCATCTATACCCTGGCGAATGCCACCGGCGGTAGTAATGCCTTGCCGATCGAACTGGTATCATTCGTTGCCGAGAGTCGCGAAAAGGATGTCGAGTTGCGATGGACCACCGCGACGGAGATCAACAACGATTTTTTCACGGTGGAACGTTCGCGCGACGGATTACACTTTGAAGCCGTAGCACAGACTGCCGGTGCCGGTAACACCACTACCGTACAGCATTACAAAGCTTACGACCTTTCCCCCCTCGACGGTACATCGTTTTACCGCTTGCGCCAGACCGACTTCGACGGTCGGTCGACCACTTCGGACGTGGTGACCGTGTACCGAAAGGGCAATGCCGATTTTTCCGTTTACCCCAATCCGATCGATGCCGACGATGACGTCGTGATCCGTTTACCGCACGACACGAATCGTAACCTGTTGATCCAGATCAAGCGGAGCGATGGTTCGCTCGTTTTTGAACGCACCTACCCGGAATGGAATGAACAAACGATTCGCCTGAGCGGTTTGCCCCTGGTGGCATCCGGCTTGTACGTGCTGTCGGTTTTCACCGATGATGGCGGAGCTTTCCAGCAAAAGCTGATGGCCAACATTCGTTGATTCCCAAATCGAGAAACACCTAGTTAATATGAAAACACCTATCCTTCTTTCCGTATTCGCGTTTTCCACGCTTACCTCCTTTGCCAAGGGTGCCGGTAAGCAGGAACAGATCGCAAACAATTTCGAACAGGAGTACCGTGTCAATTCCATGGAAGCGATCCGCAACATGGGCGATGTCATCTTCGACAACCCCGAGCTCGGATCACAGCGCCATCCCGGAAAGTGTCAGCCGGGATTTCCGGAGGCTTTACGTCCGTACGATACGAACAAAGACGGTAAGCTGACGACGAACGAGATCAAGCCGGTGATCGACCAGTACCTGCGTTCGCAGACCGACTTCTCCAGCCGGGAAATGGTTCGGTTCATCGACTACTTCTTCTCCCAATTCTGAAATCATCCGTGAAACAGGAACGCGAACAATTGGCCATCATCGGCTGTGCCGGCGTCCCGGCCCGCTACGGCGGTTTCGAGACGCTGGCGCACCACCTCGTACGCGAGTTGCGCAGGGATTACCGGATCACGGTATACTGCAGCGCGCCGCTGTACCGCGAGGAGGAACGTCGCCGCCGCTGGCGCGGGGCACGCCTGCTGTACCTGCCGTTTCGCGCGAACGGCGTGCAGAGCATCGTGTACGATATCGTCTCGATCCTGCACGCACTCTTTTACGCAGATCGCCTGCTGATCCTCGGCGTATCCGGCTGCATCCTGCTGCCGTTCGTTCGCCTGTTCACACGAAAAAAAATCATTGTAAATATTGATGGCTTGGAATGGCGCCGGAACAAATGGAGCAAACCGGTGCGGAAGTTCCTTCGGTTGTCGGAGTATCTGGCAGTGAAATGGGCGCACGCCGATATCGCCGACAACCGGGCCATTCAATCCTACACCGCCGCTTCCTACGGAACGGTGAGTGACTATGCTCCTTACGGCGCCGACCATGTGTTGTCGCGCCCCCTGCCGGCCGATCTGGTCGAAGCACATCCGGCGCTTCGCGGACGCTACGCTTTCACCGTCTGCCGTATCGAACCGGAGAACAACCTGCACCTGATCCTCGAAGCGTTCGACCAGGAACGCAGTATGCCGCTGTTTGTCGTCGGCAATTGGGACAACAGCGAGTACGGCCGTTCACTCCGTGCGCAATACGCCGGGCACGCTTCGGTCACGTTGCTGGACCCGATCTACGATCAGGACCGCCTCGACGGACTTCGCTCGAATTGCGCTTTGTATGTGCACGGGCATTCCGCCGGCGGTACGAATCCCTCGCTGGTCGAGGCGATGTACCTGGGCTTGCCGGTGTTCGCTTTCGATGTGGTGTACAACCGTGAAACCACCCACGGTCATGCCCGCTTCTTCGAAGATGCCCGTCAACTCGCAGCGCTGTTGCGCAAGACACCCGCTGCTGAATTGCCGCAGATCGGTGCTGAGTTGAAACGACTCGCTTACCGTCAGTATACCTGGGCGGCTGTAGCGAACCGCTATCGCAGGATTCTCTCCGGCGCCGGTATCCGCGTCAACAAACCGAATGCTGTGCCGGCCGTCCAGACTGTATCACCCCGCGTCTTGCAACGCTCGCGTGCATTGCACCTGCGCTATGCTGATCCGTTGAAAGTCCACGAACAAAAAGCCGCCTGACCACGATGGACCTCGACTACGCCCTATCCTTCCTGCTTGCCGCACTGCTGTCGGCCGGAGTCATTCCCGGAATCGTCCGCTATGCGCACCGCCGCTCGCTCCTTGACCGTCCCGACGGCCGAAAGCAGCATGAGCGCGCAGTACCGGCCATGGGCGGTGTTGCGGTCTTCTTTGCCTTTACACTTACCGCTTGCTTCTGGCTGCAGGGAACCTCGATGCGGGAAACGCTGTTTCTTTTTCCTGCCTTGCTGATCCTGTTTGTTACCGGCATGGTCGATGACCTGCGTGACCTGAGCCCGGGACGGAAATTCTTCTTTCAATTCATTGCTGCCGGCATTGTCTGCGCCGGCGGGTTGCGCATCCGAAGCGATTTCGGTCTCTTCGGCATCGGGGAACTGGATGTCGTCACTTCCTACATCGTTACCATGCTGTTCATCACCGCGATGACCAACGCTTACAACCTGATCGACGGCGTCGATGGTTTGTTGGGTGGCATCGCGCTGATCGGCAGTGCCGGACTCGGTTTATTGTTCCTGCAAGCGGGCGATGGATTCCACGCCGCGCTCTCGTTTGCCCTCTCCGGCGCTTTGGCCGGCTTCCTGCGATACAACTTCCATCCCGCGATACTGTTTATGGGCGATACCGGGTCCCTGCTCGTCGGCTTCCTGCTGGCGGCGCTGGGGATCCGGTTCTTTTCTCTCCCCTTGCACGAGCTGGCGCATGCCGGCATCTCACACGGCTTCACCGTTGTCGCCGGTTTGCTCTTCCTGCCGGTCTTTGATGTGGTACGGGTCTTCATCATCCGTATGCTGAAGGGCAAATCGCCTTTCCACGGTGACCGCCGCCACCTGCATCATGTGCTGGTGAAGAATGGCCTGAGCGCTCCGTTGGTATGCCTGGCCGAGTACGGCGCCACCGTACTGTTCAGTGTGCTTTCCATCACCTGGTTGCAGCGGTTTTCCACTGCATCCGCTTTACTCTTATTGTTCTCCCTCGCCGTGCTGCTGGCGGAAGGACTGACCATCGCCTACCTGGTCCGTTCCCGCAAGAACCTGCGTAACCGCGCCGATCAGTTCGGCGATCTGCGCCGTAAGAACCGCTTTGCGGCACGTCTGCTCAATTTCTGATTCGTATGCGCCTGCCATCCAATCGTTCCGTACTCATCGTCGAAGACAACCGCTACTACGCTTCGATGATCGAGAATCACCTGCAACAGTATCCGGGTTTCACCGTCGCTGCCTTCGATAACGGTGATGCCGCCATGGAAGCCTACGACCATGTTCGTCCGGATATCGTATTGCTCGATTATCACCTGAATGTCGAGGACGACAGCGCCCCTACCGGGTACGACTACCTGCAGCAGATCAAAGACCGCAATCCTGAACAGGCGGTCGTGATGCTCAGCAGCAATGACAACGTGAAACAGGTCGTGGAACTGCTCAAGACGGGTGCCTACGATTACGTGCTGAAAGACGAGTCCGCGTTCGAACAGCTCGACAAAGTGCTGCTCAACCTCGAAGAGGTGCTGAGCATCCGTACCGAAGTCAAGAACCTGAAAAGCGTCCTGCGTCGGCAGAACCGCCGCTTCGCCTGGACCCTGGCCGCTGTGGCGGTGATCGTCACCGCCTGTTTTGAGTGGCTGGACTGAGGAGTTTTTATTGAAAGAAAGGCAAGTGCCAAGGTTCATTTGCCAGTAACTGGTAACTAGTAACTGGTAATTAGTGATTGGTAATTCGTATTTAGAATTTTCTCCCTTTCGGCAAATGCACTTACTTTTTCTTCTTCGCCTTCTTTGCCACTTTGTTGTATTCCAAAGCCAACTTGATCCAGTAATTCAGTTTGGGTTTTGACGTGAGAGTGTTCGCATCGACAAAGATGAAACCTTTCATGACCTTGCCGGTGAAATCCATCGGAGCGGCGCCTTCCTGGTCAAGGGCTTCTTCGTAGCGCCCCGGATCCAGCCGGACCATCATGCGGTCCTGTTCGACACCAATGCACATCTTGTCGTTGACCATAAAGCACAATCCGCCAAACATCTTCTTTTCTTTGATCTTTCGTCCGCTTTCCGCCAGAATTGCCCGGGCGCGGTCAGCGAGTTTTTCGTTGTAAGGCATCGTGGTGGGATAGGTTGAAAAACATTGTTATGTTACCGGGAAGTTAGGATATTTCTGCCAATATAGATTCAATGTCTTTTCTTCTAATGGTAGCCAATCGTAAGGAATTTTACCTTAACACAAGATTCATGGGTTTGGACTATCGGGTCCTGCTCGTAGTAATCGTCTGTACTAGTTTTTTACTCCTTTCACCATGGGGAAGCCCTATTCTTAATTCAGACGGAGCCATTGAGGTGCTGATGGCATTTTGGTATCGTTTACCTGATGATGTTTATTACTGGGGACAAGATCGGGGCGGTTCGCTGTTACCCTTGTTATCCGCTTTGCCCGTTCGTTTGTTGAATTCAGATCCCTTGCTTACCATAAGTGTAGTACGCTACCTGATCATGGTCGCAGGTATGCTGGGTTATTTCACGATCATTCGTTTGCCGTTCTGCCGCTTGTGTTTTGCGATTGCGTTTTTCTTACCGGCTTTCCCTTTTAGTGATATTCCCTGGTACACGCTCGGAATTGAATATAGTTTACTGGGGATCCTGGTAGGACTCTCCGCTCGAATTTTAGATAGTTCCAATAAACCGGAGCAGTCTTACCCCATTTTTTCACATGGTGTTTTTATTCTGGTATCAGTTGTCGCCGTTTGGGTTTCGGATGCTGCACTGATGACAATCGTATTACTTGCCGCTTTCCTTGTCTGGAAGTTGTGGCCGGCAAAGAAGCACCGAAACAATTTCATGCTGCTTCAATCAGTAGCACTGGCGATGACAATTTTGGTTTGGGCATGGTTAAAGTCCATGGCGCCGATCAAGACCGATTCCTATTCCAATTTGCATGGTATTGAATCTGCAGGACAATCCCTTCATCAACTTGTACATTCTGTTATTGATTACCTGGCATTTCGAATCGGAGATCATATAGTCAGTATAGGCGCATGGTGTATGGTAATGACAATTGCAGCCACCATATTGCTCAGGATTTCCATTGGAGTGCGGGGGGGGGGTAAACAACCTTATCATGTTTTCTTTTTCCTGAATGCTTTTTCACTACTGATCATGTTGCAATTCTCGACCTGGTTATTTCTTAATGGCATGGGTCGTAGATATTTTATTGGAGTATATGTCTCGCTGGTTATTGCATTGCTGCTTTGGTTGCAGGAGATGTCAGAAGTAAAACCACGCTTTCTGCCTGCTGTGGCCCGGTCGTTAATAGGGACAGCTTTGATTGGTGTATTCACGACCCTTTACCATTTCGCCAGGCATGACCCCGGAAATCTGACCTCGGTTCGAAGTCGTATCTCCGATTTGCCAAAGGATATTGGAATTATTGGCAACTACTGGAATTCCTACATATTCTCCATTCAACATCCCGGTCGGGTCATTGCAACGCCTCATGAACGGGATGTGGTTCGGAACCCTTTGCTGGTGCAGGAAGTTTTCAGGCAACCGCGTCTATTTCTGGTGCGGGATCAATGGATGGATTCCTTTCCGGATTCGATTTGGCAGTTCGGGAGAAGGCTGGAACGAATAGGGAAGGAGCGATTCATGGCGGGTTCCTATTTCTGTGAGTACCGAATTGCGGTAGCGAATGAGTAATTTCGCCCCATGAACATCCTTCTTCTTGGATCCGGCGGTCGGGAGCATGCGTTGGCGTGGAAGCTGGCGCAGAGTTCGCGCTGCGACCGCTTATTCATCGCACCGGGAAATGCCGGTACGGCGCTGGTCGGCAGTAATGTGGCACTTTCCATTACCGACTTCGCCGGTATTGGACGCCTGGTGAAGGAACAACAGATCGGATTGGTGGTCGTCGGGCCGGAGGAGCCGCTGGTGAAGGGTATCCGGGATCATTTCGAAGCCGATGCTGCACTGCGTTCCGTGCCAATGATCGGTCCCTCGCAACTGGGCGCGCAACTCGAAGGGAGTAAGGATTTTGCCAAGGCGTTCCTGACCCGGCACAACATACCGACCGCGCGCTACAAGACTTTTACATCCGATAATCTCGAGGACGGATATGCGTTCATCGACGCGTTGAAGCCGCCCTATGTTTTAAAGGCCGATGGGCTTGCTGCAGGAAAAGGTGTCGTGATCCTTGATCAGGCCGCCGCCGCCAAGGCGGAATTGAAGGAGATGATCCTCGGTAAGAAATTCGGAGCGGCGAGTGCACAGGTGGTCATTGAGGAGTTTTTGCATGGCATCGAGTTGTCGGTTTTCGTGCTGACCGATGGAACCTCTTACCGCCTGTTGCCGGAAGCCAAAGATTATAAACGTATCGGTGACCGGGACACCGGCCCCAATACCGGTGGCATGGGGGCCGTGAGTCCGGTGCCATTCGCGACGAAGGAGTTTCTGCAAAAAGTGGAAGAGCGGATCGTGATCCCGACCGTGCGCGGATTGGCGGCGGACAGCATCCGGTACAACGGCTTCCTCTTTATCGGACTGATGAACGTCGGCGGCGATCCTTACGTGATCGAGTACAACGTCCGGATGGGCGACCCGGAGACCGAGGCGGTCATTCCGCGTATCCAGGGCGATCTGTTGGAGCTGTTGCTCGCCACCGGTGAAGGACGTCTGGCCGAAGTGCCGCTCACGATCGATCCGCGAACGGCTGTGACGCTGGTACTCGTAAGCGGCGGATATCCGAACGACTATAAGAAAGGATTACCGGTCAGCGGACTCGGAAACGACGGCGACAGCCTGGTGTTCCATGCCGGAACATCGACGAATGCCGCTGGTGAAGTAGTCACGAACGGTGGACGCGTATTCGCCATCACTTCCTTCGGCACGGATATTTCGTCAGCGCGGGCATTGTCTTACGCGACTGCGGAGAAAATCGGGTACGAAGGCAAGTATCACCGAAGTGATATCGGGTTGGACCTGATCTGAAAGAACGTTTCAGCCCCTCTTGAGCACATTCCTCATGAAACGTTATAACGTTCAAACGTTTGAACGTTGTAACGTTCTAACGTTCAAACGTTATAACGTTTCAACGAAAAAGAAAAAGCCATCCGCACTGCGAATGGCTTTTTCTTTTTATCGGGAACGATGGGATCAATCCATCTGCTCGGGAGCGGATTTGTATTTGTTCTGGAACCACATCCAGCTAAAGAAGGCGATGAAGCCGATGGCGATGAGTACCTTGTTGAAGAAGGTTCCGATCGGAGGAACGAAGGTGAAAACGCCGGTAAAGAAGCTACCGATGAAATTCCAGAAGGCGGTCCAGAAAGCTACCATAGTGTTCGTGTTTACGCGGCAAATATAGAAAGGATTCGGGGCTATCCGCAAGCCGAAAAAAGCTACTTTTAGAGCGATGATCCGCTTTTTCCGATCCCCGCAGCCCGCCGCGCTGATCGTCGTCCCGCTGATCGCGCTGCTCCTGTGGGGGCAACGTTTCTTCGATTTACCCTTCGCCCCCGCGGAGTCCGGCGGACCGCTTTGGGCCTTGTTTGTCAGCTTGTTAGGCGGTTTGCCGGGGTTTGTCCGGTTTATCCTGGCCGTGGGTACGTTGTCGCTTTCGGCCATCTACTTCAACCTCATGGTCAACCGCCATGAAGTCCTGTACAAGAATTCCTACCTGCCTTCCCTGTTTTTTGCCTTGCTGTCCTCGGCTTCGGTTGAGTTGCTGACGTTTCATCCGATCCACCTGGTCAACCTGGTGTTGCTGCGGGTACTCGACAAGACCTTTGACCTCTACAAGAACGAACGACCGGTGCGCGGCTTGTTCGATGGTGGGTTTCTTTGCGGACTGACCGGATTACTTTATCCGCCGGCCGGACTGCTGGTGTTGTTGACGCTGCTGGGGATCTTGTTGCTGCGTCCGTTCAACATCCGCGAACTGCTGATCCACCTGGTCGGACTCGCGCTGCCGTATTACTTCCTGACCGTACTCGCTTTCTGGAACGGCAACCTGATCGAGTCCTGGACCCGACTGCTCGAACCCTTCCGGACACCGGCCTGGGTTCCCGGCATTCAGGCAGAGGAAGCGCATCAGGTGCTTGGTGCGGTGACAGGATTCCTGCTGCTGCTGGCGCTGCTCAAGCTGCGCGCCAATTATTACAAGAACACGATCCGAACACGAACCTACCAACAGATCCTTTTGCTGATGCTGCTTACCGGCATTGGATCGCTTTTCTTCGCCGGAAGTATCGGCTGGGCCCAATTACAACTCTTCACGCCGCCGGCAGCCCTGTTGCTTGCCTATTACTTCGTCGCCGCCAAGCGCAGGATGTGGTTCTTCGAGACGATGCTGTGGGTGTTGATCGGGGTGGTGGTTTGGAACCACCTTTAGGGTTGAT